>Ga0214545_1007090_pt1 | contig 19014 bp, 19 predicted proteins | sample CNSS4metaG_FD_160064 | JGI IMG/M metagenome (GOLD analysis project Ga0214545, IMG submission 160064) | Root nodule microbial communities from cowpea collected in UCLA plant growth center, Los Angeles, California, USA - CNSS4 | ecosystem: Host-associated > Plants > Roots > Nodule | place: USA...
AAAAAAAAAAATAAAATATATATATATATATATATATATATATATATATATATATATATATATATATATATTCTAGCATACGGCATAACATTTTAATATATAATATCGCAAAATAAAACAACCGCATTCACATTTTTCTTTCAATTATGGTCATAAAAGCATCTGCATGCTACCAACAATCACGTAGCGTGATCTAACCCATGGGACAAAACCAATCCCATTATATGAATTGTTAAAAAGGACAAACATGTGAGATATAGAAACCAAGCAAACAAAACAATATTGCATTACGTGAAGTTTGCACCAAAATCTGAAAGAAGGAAATTAAAATCATGTGACTGCACTACAATGAGACAGAAATCTTGGCTGCACCAAATAACCGAACCACGTAAAACATGAAGAGAAAAGTCTCCATTGCACCGATTAAACATGAAGAAAGAAAAAGAAATACCAAGCTACACTCTAAACCTTCCAGGGTCCCACCATACATTAGGAAAGTTGTTGCAGAAACCATACAAAGGAAAACGAAATTGTATACTGCTTTTTTACTACCTTATGTGGCATTCCACGTGGTGGATGAATATGAGTTTTTATTTTGTTTTATCAAAATCTACCATGGCCAAAGGTTGGTGGGAAAAGAGCCAAAGCAGACTTTGGGAGAAATGGTGTACTACGACATTTTGATCCTATCCAACGTAAGTGAACTTCAAACTCCCATCTTTCTCATTTAATTTCATAATGTTCTAAGTCTCTATTTATTCATGGACAATGATATGTTAGGAATCTAAGTGTGAGTTTAAATCTCATATTGGTTAGAAATGAGAAAGTAGAGCACTATATCAGGATAAAGACCCATAAATCTATTGTCTTAAGGTTTTGGGTAGAGAGTGGTGTCAATGCCTTATGTGGTTGGGCTCAGGTTTCATTGATGTTTATTCTCCCCAGTGATACCCATCCTCTATAGACCTAACAAGTGGTATCACATTACTAATGAGACATATGCCAGAACCTTGTGGGAGAAAATTGAGTCTCTGTATGTCTAAGTCTGGCAATAATAAATTGTATTTGTTGAATTGCTTGATGAATTTGAGGTACATGGAGAATTCTTCAATACTTACCAGAGTCTTGGGAGGTATTTCGGGTTTTAATTACGAACGGTGCTCATTTTTGTCATATGGGCACATTCAGAAATACTATTTTAAGTGGAAAAAAGAGAACAAAGACAAGAAGGGCAAGCAGAGAGAGAATGACCATGATGATGATGATCGTGTCACTACTACTACTACCAAAGGTGGTGATCTTGTTCTTCTTTGTAATTTTAAGTTAGTTAATCTTATATCTGATGAGAGCATGTGGATTGTTGATAGTGGTGCTACATTGCATGTTACACCTAGGAAGGAGTTCTTTATATTTTACACTTCTGGTGATTTTGAATTGTTAAAGATGGGTAAAGATGGTTGTCGCAACCGAAATCGTGACGGGACGACGAACCAAAAAAATAAAATTTGTAAAAACAGAGTTTGGAGTCGCCACCACAGTTATTATAGGAAACTATGGAAAACCATAAAAAAAAAGCAAGGTCTGTGAAAAACCAGAATTTGGGTCCGTGAGTCGGTTACGCGTGGGGAAGGTATTAGCACCCCACAACGCCCATCCTAAGACGGTACCTTTAATTAAATGTACAAAAGTTTTATGGTTTTTCAAAATATTTATGTTTTCCCAAAATTAGCATAAAAGAATGTAAAAAAAAAAAAACAACTATTTTTTTGATTTTCGACGAGGATTAATCATCGCTCCTACGTATCTCCATGTGAATGGAGAATCAGGGTTACGTAGTTCTTTTTAAAAAATCTATTTGGAAAATTATTTGAAAATGATTTAATTTGTTTTATAATTTTGAAAATCTTTTTATTTAAATTATAGTATTATTTTAAAATTGGTGTCATGCGACGCGAGCGGTTGGATAGACACTTCAAATATTTTTTTTCTAATCTTTTATTTTTTTATTTCTTAATCATTTATAAATTTTTAATATTTTTTTAAAGTTATTTTAGAGTAGTTGTGGATATCATTGCGACGTGAGCAACCAAATAGATATAAAAGAGTAAACAAAGAAAATTATATTTTATTCTTAGCTTGATATATATTTTTTAGGAAAAAAAAGGAACGAAAGTCTAAAATAGGTGTCATGCAACGTGAGCGGTCGAACATACACAAAAAAATGGAAAAAAAATTTTAACGATTTAAAAAGAATAATAATAAAATTGATAAAAATAATAAAAAAATGAACTAGCAGTTACGTACCTTAAAAAATGTTCAATATCTGCTCACCTTTTCTCTTTTTCTTATTCTTTATCTCCTTTTCTAATATTTTTGTTTTTTTTTCTAGAGAGATAAAAATGAGATGGGTCTGTGTGGGTGGTAATGAGAGAGAAAGAGAGAGTGTAGAAAATATTTTCTTCTCTTTTTTTTACTACCTCCTTTAATATTTTTTTTGAAAGAGAGATAAAAAAGAAGGTGTGTGTGGGAGTGGTGATGGGAAAGAATTAGAGAAGTGTAGAGAATTTGTTTTTTCGATCCCCATTTCTGTATGACAGAGTGCGTATTTATACTCACATATTGCAATATTAATGCAATCTCAGCCTTAATTGTAATGAACAAAATAAAGAAAGAATTGGTCATGATAGCAACACATTATGAGATCAAATCGTAGAAAATCAGAGCACAAAATCAATCAAGATTAAGACAATTGATTCTAACCATCAACAAATCAGAGCACAAAATCAATCCCAATTAGTAATATTGATTATAATCATTTGAAGAAATATTTCTTCTAATTATTGGAATCATATCACTAATTTCTCTTACAGAAACAAAAGATAGACCACATGTTGAGTTGTTGGGCTCATGAAGGAGTGCGATAATTAAAAACAATTTGGGCTTTTTCTTCTTCTTTTTCACTCTTTTTTCATCTCTTTTTTTTTTAAATTAAAGTTCGAAAAATCTCTAAAGAAAATTTTGTTCCACATTTTTTTATTTTCCATTAACTAAAAACTTTTTTTTTTATTTTTTTTATTTTTTTTGAAAATAAATTTATTCACCCGGACGAAATTGGGTGTTGACAATGGTGTTTCAAAGGTTATTGGTGTTGGTGATGTTTGTTTGCAAACCAACATGAGAGTGCAATTATTACTCAGAGGAGTCAAACATGCTCTAGATGTTCGCTTTAATCTGATATCTGTACATTTGCTTGATGATTGTGGTTATGACAATCACTTTGGTTCTAGTAAATGGAAGCTCACTAAAGTTAACTTAGTTATGGCTAGAGGGGAGAAACAATATAAATTGTACTGGACTAAAGCTTTGGTTGTTAAAGATAGTGTGAATGCTATGTATACATAGGCATCTTTGTGGCACCGAAGGCTTGGTCATATAAGTGAGAAAAAGGCTTAACTGCTTAGCTATAAAGGATGTGCTTATGCGATTGAGGAATGCAGAATTGGAGAAATGTTCTCATTGCATGGCTGGTAAACAAACTAGAGTATCTTTTAAGAAGCATCCTCCCTCAAGGAAGTCAAAATTGCTTGAATTGGTGCATTTTGATGTTTGTGGCCCATTAAAGGTAAAGTCATTTAGTGGTGCACTTTACTTTGTTACTTTTATTGATGATTGTTCCAGGAAGCTATGGGTCTATGCTCTTCAGCGTAAAGATCAAGTACTTGAAAAGTTCAAGGAATTTCATGCTATGGTTGAGAGGCAATCAGGCAAGAAGCCGAAATGCATCCATAGTGATAATGGTGGTGAGTACTGTGGACCCTTTGATGTTTATTGCATGCAGCATTGTATTAGACACGAGAAGACTCCTCCTAAAACTCCTTAGTTGAATGGTCTAGCGGAGAGGATGAACATGACCTTGGTTGAAAGGGTTACATGTATGCTTTCGGAAGCAAAGTTGCCTAAACACTTTCTTAGAGAGGCATTGCTTGTAGTTGTGCATGTTATTAATCTTAGTCTCGCATTTGCTTTGAATATTGAGGTGCCAGACAAAATTTGGTTTGGTAAGCATGTTAGCTATGATCATTTGTGTGTTTTTGGTTGTAGGGCATTTGTTCATGTTCCTAAGGACGAAAGATCTAAGTTAGATAAAAAGGCAATGCAATGTATCTTTATTGGCTATGGTGAGGATGAATTTGGCTACAGGTTTTATGATCCTGTTGAAAAGAAGCTTGTTAGAAGTCGTGACGTACAATTCATGAAAGACCAGACCATTGAAGACATTGATAAGGTGGAGAAGACCACAACCGAGAAAGATAGTAATCTCACTGATGGTAATTCGATGAGGTTGACTGCTCACAATCTGGAGAATTTTGAAATGGAAGCTCAAGATGAGGAGCAACATGGTGATGTTGATGATCAACAGGTTGGAAGTGGAGTCGAGGTTCCAATTGATGATGCTCAAGAGGAACATGATGACGATGATCTTAGTGATGTACCTGAACCACCTCAAGTCCAACTCAGAAAGTCTAATAGACAGAAACAACCTTCTACAAGGTATTCTTGTGATGACTACATAACATTGACTGACGATGGAGAACCTGAGTTTTTTGAAGAGGCTTTTGATAGTGAAGAGAAGAAACAGTGGCTGGATGAAATGCAAGATGAGATGAAATCTTTGCATGATAATCACACTTACGACTTGGTGAAATTGCCTAAAGGCAAAAGGGCATTGGACACTAGGTGGATTTTCAGGGTTAAACAAAATTCAAATTCTACACTTCTAAGGTACAAGGCTAGATTAGTGGTGAAATGTTTCAGACAGAAAAAGGGTGTTGATTTCAATGAGATTTTTTCACTTGTGGTTAAAATTTCAGCTATCAGAACTATGCTAAGTTTAGCTGCTACTCTTGATTTGGAGGTTAAGCATATGGATGTGAAGAAAACTTCCCTTCATGGTAATTTGGAGGAAGAGATATACATGAAGCAACCTGATTGTTTTCTTGTTGAAGGCAAGGAAGATTTTGTGTGTAGGCTAAGGAAGAGTCCATACGGTTTGAAGCAAGCTCCAAGACAGTGGTCTAAGAAGTTGGAGTCTTTTATGTGTAAGCAAGGTTACAAGAAGACTACTTCTGATCATTGTATCTTTGTTAAAAGGTTTTCTAATGATGACTTTATTATCCTATTATTATATGTTGATGACATGCTTATTGTTGGGAAAGATATTTCCAGAATTGACAGGTTAAAGAAGACACTTGGCGAGTATTTTGCCATGAAAGACTTGGGAGCTGCTAAAAGGATTCTTGACATACATATCTCACGTGATAGAAGAGAAAAGAAGATTTATCTATCACAAGAGCAATACATTAGGAAGGTGTTGCAGAGATTCCAGATGGAAAATGCTAAAGCTATGAGTACTTCTCTTGCTACTCATTTTAAACTGAGTGTTAAATAGAGTCCTTCAAATGAAGTTGAGAAGACCAATATGAGTAGAGTTCCTTATGCATCTGCGGTTGGCAGTTTGATGTATGCAATGGTGTGTACAAGACGAGATATTGCACATGTTGTTGGTATAGTTAGTCGTTTTCTGTCAAATCCGGGTAGAGAGCATTGGAATGTTGTGAAATGGATTTTGAGATATCTTCATGGTACAATTGATATAAAGCTTTGTTTTGGAGGTGATAAACCTACTTTGATGGGTTACTCAGACTCAGATATGACTGGGGACATTGATTCCAGAAAGTCCACTTTGGGCTATTTGATAAAGTTTGCAGGGGGAGTTGTGGCTTGGCAATCAAGACTACAGAGGTGTGTAGCGTTGTCTACTACAGAGGCAGAGTTCATTGCTATTATTGAAGCATGCAAGGAGTTGCTATGGTTGAAGAAATTCTTGTAGGAGCTTGGTTTTAGGCAAGATAACTATTTATTGCTCGTTGATAGCTAGAGTGTTATCCATTTTGGTAAAAATCCAACTTTCCATTCTAGATCCAAACATATTGATGTGAGGTATCATTGGATACGTGATGCTTTGGATGCTAAGTTGTTGGCGTTGGAAAAAGTTCATATAGATGATAATGGTGTTGATATGATGACTAAAGCATTGCCAAAAGGGAAGTTTGATGTTTGTTGTGAGGTCGTTGGTTTGGCAGTTTTCTCCACATAGTTGTGAGGGGGAGATTTGTTAGGTATTGGGCTCCCTTCCTATGTGGAGAAAAGGCCCAAAACTTGAAAAGTCCATGTCTCACTTAACCTAGTGGAGAGGGGGCTATAAAATAAATAGAAAGGTAGAACAATAGAGTCAGAACACACTGAAAACCCTAGCACATAGAGGGAGAGAGAGAGAGGGAAATTTTGTTCCCATTTTTCACAAAGCTACCACCGTAAAATCGGCGTTGCGGATTCGTTCAACGTTGGATCGGGCTGAAATTGATACAGCAGGTTCGGAACTCATTGCTCTTCATTATGACCGGTCGGATTGTTGATATGAGGTCTGAGTTGGGAGATATTAATTTCACACTGCAGTAGTGATTTTATAGGTTTTTCTTCTCTATTATGAATGCTTTGTTGCTTTGTTATTTGGTTGGGTGTTGGCACTAATTTGTGCTATTGATTGAGACTCTTTTGTACTCTTGCTGATCATAGAGGAGCTATTTCTTTGGTCTGGACGACTCGTGGTTTTTACCCTTGATTTGAGGGGTTTTCCACGTTAAAAATCTTGGTGCCTTTATTTGTGCCTGTGGTGATTTATTATTGCTGCTCTTTGATTGTTGCTCCTCATAGATTCTTGCAAGTTAGGGGAAATTATATCCGCTACATTCTCTGGTATATTGTTTGTGTTGTTGTTTTTCCCATTAGAATCGGCTCAGACGAGTGTAGTGTATGGTCCTAGTATCGAAAGTCTTCTTGGCAAGGGTTCTAGGTAAGCGTGTCCCGTTAAGAAAAATGACGATATAGAAAAGGGCAGAAAAGGAGTACTCGTGGTTGGGAATGCTTCCGGTGGAGGGGGAGTATACCAATGTGGTTTAAGGGACTCACCCTTGAGGGGGAGATTGTTAGCAATCCAAGTATGAGTCTAAGTCCCACATTGGATAGAAATGAGAAATTAGAGCACTATATAAGAATAAAGACCCATAAACCCATTACCTTAAGATGTTGGGTTGAGAGTGGTGTCAATGCCTTATATAGTTGGGCTCAGGTCTCATTGGTGTTGTATCTTCCCAGTGAAACCCTCTCTGTAAACCTAACAATTGGTATTAGATTCGATGGTTAAACTGGCTCAAACAAGGTGTAGTATGGTCCTAATATCAAAAGTTTTCCTGGCAAGGGTTCTGATGAGTGCGTATTTTTGCCCTCATTTAATGTTTAATTCTGGGTATTTAATTGAATTTGTGTGCTTAAAGATTGATTTAATTGGGATTTCCTATTATTGGGTTTATTGAGCATGAGATACAAAAACATGTTAAAAATAGCTTTTTAGTTGCATAAATGTTCTTTGGATATTTTGAGGTGTGTTAGTGCAGCTGCAGCTAAGTTGAGCTCATTGAGGTGTGGAAATAAATTGATTAAAGCTTCATGACACCTTAAAGATAAATCCAAGAATAAGAAATTATCAAAAGCACAAAAATCCAAGCCAAGCATTGCATGAAGACGGCAAGAAAATCTTGAAAAAGTGAAGAAGTTTGGCTAAACCAAGAAGGGAGGAAAGAAAAATTAGACCTTGCGGTTTTCTTTATCTTTATGATAGAAGATAATTTGGGAAAATATATCTTTAGATATTTTATTTGATATTTTTAAATAATTATCTTATTTAATTATATCATAAAATATTAAAAGATAATAACTACCAAATCTTTTTAAATATGACAAGATCTTCTTGAATCTTTTTAGTTCCACAACAAACAAATATATCTTGAAGATATTAGATTATTTAGAAGATAATTTAAGGAGATTGCAAAGGGTTGATTTGGAAAATTAATACAAATACTAATTGGTGATAATTTATCATATATCTTTAATTAATTTAATTTAATTATATTAGATATTGATATTATCAACCAACTATATTTGTTAAATAGTCTATATCTCTCCAAATATCTTTGAATATTTATCTTTATCTTTATTTTAAAAGATATTTGAGAGGTTTTAGCAACAGAAAAGCCCAGTCCAATTCAAATATAAAGAGACCAAGGGAGAAGCAGAAAAACAAGCTCGGGACTTCAGAGTTTTGGAACCCTTAGGGGGGCCTAATTTTGTTTCCTTTCTCTCTCTCCATTCTTCTATTTTTATTCTGTATTCCATGAATTGCTAAATTTCTTGGGTTGATTCCATTGTAATTTCATTGTAATTTCATTATGGATTCTGAGGTTAGAATGAAATAATTTCTTTGTTCTTTTTATTATTGTTGAGGTTTTTATTTATCTATGTCTTTTATCTTTGAACCATATAAAAAGTAATGATTTTAAATCTATATGCATGTTGATCATATGAGTTCAAGGGTTTTTAAATCTAATTGAGAGTTTACTTTGATTTTATTTATAAACTTTCATGTGATTAAACGAGTTTTTACCAATAATTGAGACTTTACTTTGGTTGAAGGTATTTACTCTAACGAAATTAATTGAGACTTTACTTTGATTAATTAAGTTTTTTATTTGGTGAGGAGATAAAAGAATAGACATGATTAGGCATAGTAAATTTGATTGAGACTATACTTTGGTTGAATTTACTGTGGATAATCTAAAAGTTCTCACTTTTAATTGAGACTGTACTTTGGTTAAAAGTGAGAACGCCAACAACTTAATTGAGACTTTACATTGATTAATTTGTAAGACTATAACAATAATAAATTGAGCAATAATCTTTAGATAACCGATGATGAATCTATTTTGAAAAAGCAATGGAATCAATCTATTTTCTTTACTATTGTTTTTATTTCTTTTTATCTTTTAAATTTTATTTCTTTTTTTTTATCTTAATCATCCAATATTTTTATTATTTTATTTAACTAACTCTTTTGTATAGTTTTATTTAACTAACTCTTTTTATCTCCTTACATTCAATTTCGATTTTGTTTCCTTGTATCACTACGTTTAATTTCGTTTTCCTGTGTCATTGATTTCAATTTCAATTTTGTTCATGTAGAGAACAAACAAGATCTGTCAGACATAAGTATTACCTTACCCTAGTCCGCCATCTCCACAGCAGGCCTCTTCCCGGTTGATATATATCATTTACGGGTATCCTGGAGTGGCCGGTTTGGACCCGGGAAGGGTTACCTACAGAAGGGACTCTGAAGCTCAAGTCAGCGAAATCTCTCAAAAAGTCAAATCTGGTGATTAGGGAAGTAATGAATGCATACCTTTATAGATTATTAATTATGTCTGGCCACGTTATAGGCTAGGCCCTTGCTTGGGCCGTAGGTGGGCCTGGGCCCTAGCCTAGGCCCTTAGTTCGATTATTGTGGGCTGGTGAATCTTGTTGAAACGCTCTATTTTTTGCCAAGTCCTTGGTTATTTTCGTGGAGTTGCCGGCTTAGGCCAGTTACCCTTTAACGGCTTAGGTCGCTATTGTTGTTTTTAGCTTGCTTTATCAATGTCGCTTCTTAGTGGTTTAGTCAGGGTACCTTAGCATGTTTATGGTAATTGCTTTTATTCGGCTTAGGCCGACTAGGTGTGGTACACCAGTCTCCCAGCCTTTATCGATATAGTTATGTCGGTAAAGGATGACAAGTGTTTGTTGCTTTTCGGCTAGGCCGACCAGGTGTGGTACACCAGCCCCCAGCCTTTAAATGTGATGAACAATGTTAAGGCTAAAGACAGGAAAAGGTTTGTAGCAGGTAAGGGGGTGTTAGGGGTCTAATCAAAAAGGGTTTTTGCGTCGTCGTTCCTGATACTCATGACCTTTGGTGTGCCTTGTGTCGATTGGTATGGGTTGTGACTTTTGGCGGGAAGAAGTTTTGTCGTTTGGAATTCATGCTTATAAATGCAGATTTCGCGAAGGGTTTGCGTTTGTCAGCTCATTTTTGAGAATTTCATAATCAGAGACTTGCGTGCGTTAGATCTGTCTAACTAGTTCCCTGTTTCTGCCGACATCTTTTAGAAAAAAGGTATGTCTAGTAATAATGATATTGTGTCATTGTCTTCTTCAAGTAGTGGGAGTGTGCAGTCTGGGGGGAGTGTAGGTAGGCGTTTTGAGGAGGAAAGTACTAGTTTGGTGGCTGTGGTGGGGAGGATCCCGATGGAGACAGTGACCGAGGCGAGGGAAGATCCTCTTGAAGAAATAACAAAGAGTAATTGGCCGGCTCAGGCCGGTTATGACTGGGTAGCGGCTGATGTTCGTAACCAGTCGTCATTGTTCCGGTGGTCTCATCTACTGAATTTGTGGTTGAACTGTACCCCGTTATCGCGAAAGGCGTGGACCGTGGCATCGTGTCGTTAGAACGGGTGAGCGCTATTGAGCGCGTCTGTCACGACCAAGAAGGAGTTCTCGAAAAATTCTTTTACATGTATATGTGTCATTTCTCTCAGCTACATGTGAGGTTGTCGCTAGATGACTTTACCATGGGGGTACTTCGTCAGCTCAACGTGGCGCCTACTCAGCTACATCTGAATAGTTGGGCCTACTTGCAGGCCTTTCGTGTTTTGTGCCAATCACTATATCTGCGGCCTTCTCCTCATGCGTTTCTATATTTTTATGACATGAGACCCTGACAACCGACTACCTGGTTATCCTTGGTGAGCAGGCCGAGCATTAGCAGACTAGACGCATTTTCAGAGTCATTCAAGCACTTCAAGGATGGCTATTTCAAGGTTGTGGTGAAGGAGGGGGGCAAGTCGCATTTTCTTAATATAGATGGGAGTACAAAATTCCCTTTTAGTTGGACGGGTAGCCCTTCTCGGTATAAGGATATGGGTACCGATGAGTTATCAGCGGCAGATAGGAAGGTTGTAGAGGTGCTAATGAAGTTTCCTGATAAACTGCCCACTAAGGGCTTAGTCAGGGTTTATAATTCGGTTCACCTGATTATTGATATTGAAGGTATCTGTTTATGACTTAAACTGTCTTGATGTTTCTAAGTTAAACTAACCGGAACTTGGTGTATTTGTGCAGGACACATGGCTCAAGCTGGAAAAAAGAACTTGATGTTTTTTCAAGCATTAAGGAAGGAGAAGGCCGTGAAGGCGAAAGTAGCTGGGAACACTGAGGTCCCAAATTTACAAGAGTCGTTGGTTGAGATGCACGTTCATGGCGGCACCAAGAGGAAGGACGAGTTACCGGCTAGGCCTGGTAAGGGCAAGGATGTGAAAAAGGTGAGGGCGGCCTTGCTTGGGCAAGGGTCATCGAGTGGGGCTAAAGGACCAAAAGCTGGTCTGATAGAGTTGCCAAAGACGGCCGTTAGGAATGACATCGCGATTAATTTACCGGAGATAGTTGATGAGTCATTATTTTCTTCCATTCCACTAGCCTTTATGTACCCATTAGATAGTTGATTAGTGCTTAATTGTTCATCTTTAGAGTGTTTTTCATCTGTTGGGCTTTATTGGGCCATTGTTCCGAATTTGGACTAATTTCACATTATTTGGCCTAATTTTTGTTTTTAATTATTTTTAGGTATTTGGGTGAAGCAATTTTGGAGCTTGGACGTCAATATTCAGTTGAAGAGAGTCGCCACATCATTTTCATGTCATTTCCACGTCAGCAAAGTCAATGGGTTAACATTTGAGGCCTAGAGTGGCATTTTTGTAATTCTGCAGCTCATAATGGCAATTTCGTAATTCTGAGTGGCAGGGGTTGATATGACCATGAAATTAGGTCTGCATGGGAGAGACCAGCCGCTCCTTCTTCTTCCATACTCTCTCAAACATTCATTTTTGTTGTTATTAAGCTTTGGAAGGTGACCTATGGTGGCAGAAGCGAAGTTTTCACGTTTTCCATTGGTTTTTCACGTTTGAAGTTGTATTAACGTTTTCTACCGTTTGGGTAACATTTATATTGAAGTATTCTCATTTTTTGTTGCTGTTTTCGTTGTTGCCCCTTTCTTTCCTTGCTCATTTTCGATTCCTGCACCGATTTAGGTTTTCTGCATCAATTTGCACTCATTTGGATGGTTGAATCAAAATTTATGTTTAAGCCTTATTCGGATTCCATGAGGAACTAAATTTGCGTGTTGATTCTTTGTAGAGAATGGATTGAAACCTTGAGATTAATGTTTTGTTCGGTGAAGTTATGTTAATCTCTCAATTTTGAATTTGCGTTGGGTTTAAATGAAGAAACCGTTCTGTTTTTTGCTTAATTTGCAGAGTGGAATCATTATGTGTTCATGCTTAGTGAACTGTAGCAGATTCATGGTTGTGTGCTTTGCTTAATTGCACTTGAGTTCAAGTTCATTTGCGCTTAGTAATTAATTCGGGTCTCATTAGAGTTAATATAACAATTTTGAGTTGTAATCCGTGATTGGTGGATGTTCATTTGAAGCAAAGAATCAACACTATTTTTACATTAATTTTACACGTCTACATTGAAGTTTTCAATTGTGCGTTGCATCCATAAATCTGCCAACCCCCACCCTTATGTTATTGTTGTGTTCATCTGAAAATTTCGCTTTGAATGAAAATATTGGTCGTTGGGAGACGACTTGGTTCACTTTCATATACTGCATTTAATATGTTTTAATTTGGTGGGGTACGACCTCTATCAAAGTGTGAGGAAAGCTTTCGAGAGCTTAAACAAAGGTTGATAAATGCTCCGGTGTTAGTTATCCCTGGTGTTGGTAAACCCTTTAGCTTTACTGTGATGCCTCTCATCATGGATGGGGTTGTGTGTTGATGCAAGATAGGAAGGTGGTGGCATATGCTTCAAGGCGGTTTAAAGTTCATGAGAAGAACTACCCTACTCATAATCTAGAGTTGGCAGCTATGGTGTTTACCTTTAAGATTTTGAGGCACTATTTATATGGTGCACAATTCCACGTGTTCAGTGACCACAAGAGCCTCAAGTATATGTTTGATCAAAAGGAGCTAAACATGAGGCAGAGAAGGTTGATAAAGTTCTTGAAGGACTATAACTTCAAAATATAATATCACTAGGGAAAGTAAACGTGGTAGTAGATACTTTGAGTAAGAAGACGGTACATGTGGCACACCCCATGATCAAGGAGTTCAAGTTGCTTGAGAGGTTCAGAGATATGAAGTTACTAGTTGAGTTGGAATCAGAATTCATCAGATGTAGTAGCATGATTATATCTAGTGACTTCTTGGGCTTAATAAAAGAAAGGCAATCAGTGGATCCTAGCCTTCAAAAGGTGAAAGAGTTCCTTGGATCAGATCAAGCAAAGGATTTTACTTTGGGTAGTGATGGTGTGTTGAGGTTCAGAGGAAGAGTTTGTGTACCAGAGGATGCTAAGGTGAAAAGGTTGATCCTTGAGAAAGGGCATAAGAGTCGTCTTAGTTTGCTTCCTAGCATGACTAAGATGTATCAGGATCTCAAGGAAATCTTCTGGTGGCAGGGAATGAAAAAGGATGTGGCGTAGTCTGTATCTGCTTGTTTGACTTGTCAAAAGGTGAAGGTTGAGCATTAGCGACCCAATGGGATACTACAGCCTTTAGAGATACTGGTGTGGAAATAGGATAGCATAGTTGTGTGTAGGACCCGAAGAATTTAAATAATTAAATAAATAATTATTTAATAAATGCGAGTAATGGAAGTCTTTATGACATTAATTATTGGTTGATATGACGTGGAATAGTACTACCTCAATTGGTTAAGAGAACTTAATGATGATGAAAGGACTTGGGTTTGAGTCTAATATATGCCAAGTTGTGTGCTATTTTTAATTGTGTATTATTTTGTTAATATGATTGATCATGAGGAGTGATAATATAATTCTAGATTTATAGGAATTATCACGAAACATGAATTTGTTGAATTGGTTGTGCACTTGCTTTGTAATTGAGTGGTTGTGTGTTCAAACCTTGAAAAGATCGAATTAAGCTTTCTTTTTGCCAAAATTCTTTTTGTCATGAATTTGAAAGGGCAAAGAAACCCTAGCTGCAAAAAAGGAAGCCTAGTAGGCTGCGAATGGCAGCCAATAATAGTCTTTGAATGGCCATTAACACAAACTTAATGCCATTTTCGTTTTTGGTTAATTAATTCATTGATTAAGAAATTAAAGATAGAGTTAGGAGAGGAATATAGGAAAAAGTACAGAGGGACTGAAAAGTGGGTTTGAGAGCATTGTTTGGTACGTAGAAAGTGTGAAGTTGAAGGTTGAAAAGAAGTCTTGGAAAAGAAAAGGAGAGCTAAGGTCAATTGGAGTCAAGAAATCTAGAAATTTTGCAAGTTGGAAGCTAGGAAACCAGGTAAGGGTAGTTGTTTCTTGTGTTTTATTCGTATATGAATGAATGTTCCTTGCCATGTATCATTGCATGAAATTTTACCATTTTCACACTATTTTCCATAAGTTTCTAGGTTCTGCCCAAAAAACCGCCTAGTAGTAATGAATGTACTACCAAACGATGCATCCTTTCGACCCAGTTTTCTAGGTATTTTTACGAACCGCCTGCGAAAATTAAATTAAGAATGTAAACATGAAGAGTTCATGTTAAAAGTTGATGAAGGAATCTAAAATTTAGAAATAGGAGTCAATTACAATTTTGTTGGGTTAATATGATGTTATTGGTGAGTATGTATTAGAAAATTGATTAATTGTGAATTAGTGGTTTGTATGTGAAGACTGAATTTGAAGGTTAAAAAATAATGTTGTTCGAAGGCATAGAAAATCCTGAGTTTTACCCAAGTACTGATGTGCCGCCTGGTGGCATCTTATTGCCCGCCAAGCGACAGTTGTGAATAAACGGGGTTCTAGAAATTTGACTGCATGGTTGAGAGAGAGATACCAGTGAGTGAATTGAAAGGTAATTAGGTGTGACAAGGAGATAAAGATAATTGAATAGGAGTTAGTGATGAACAAGGCAATGTCTAGAATGGGATGGTGTGCCTACGGTAAAATTTTTGTAGAAATTAGTAATGAATCAATTGTGATGGTTTAATAATCTGAAACAGGTAAATGGGAAAAAGGAGGATCACTAAATTGGAAGTAAGAGTTTGGTTCTGTTATGAGTTTAAGTAGCCTATGGTTGTAGCTGTTTTTCCAAGTCTCAGTTTAGAGTTAAGTTTAAATTGGATGAATAAAATGGGTGTGTCACCAAGGCTGAAGCATAAATGCGTGTATGGCATTGGGAATCAAGCACTATGAATTTGAGATGCATGTGGAAGAAGTTAAAAAGCATAGGCAATGTGTTAGAGTGCTAAACAAGTAAAAGTTGTAGTTATTGGTGTAGCGCCTGGTGGCGTGAGGAGGGCTGCCAGGCGATAGACTATCAGGCGATGAGGAGCGAACCACCAAGAAATAGACCCTAAGATAATGGGTATGAGTGAAGCCTGGCGTTTGCCGACGAGGATGTACCGTCAAGCGTTCTGCGTAGGATTTTCGCTTGGCGGTGCTTAAGAAGCGCTAGGCGATAGCGCTACAGCCATGAACTTTTCTTGTTTTCGTTATCATGTTGTGATGTGAGACTTGGATCAGGAGATGTTGTGTCATGATCGGGTAGGTTCATGGTTGGTAATGAACACATGATGATATGAGTGGGGAGGTTCATATCTTGATGCTCTCGTGTGGGGATACGAGTAGGGAAGTTCGTATGTTTCGTGCTCACACTTGAGAGCTGCTACGAGTGGAGAGGTTCGTAGCTAGTGGATAACATGTGTTGGACTACGGGAGAGGTGGACGGTAGAGTTGGGCTACGAGCGTGGAGGTTCGTAGAGGCAGACCACTAGTACACAGGTTCATGGAAGCATCATATATCCCGAGTCCATGATCAATTATTTGTGTGGCTTGCAAGTTGAAAAGGCTTGGGGTATTAAGGTCTTGGCCAAGAACTAATTAGAATAAAATAGTTAGGTGTTTCTTTATTTCATTAACTTATATGTTAATTATTATGATTTCACCCTTTTTGTTTGTGTTTGGTGATGATCGTGTGACTTGTCACACGAGAGCAGATGATATTTTAGGTGATGGTGTTGATGCATAGCGTTGGAGAGAGGGCTAACATGGGATTGCATTATGTTCATTTACGATTATTAGTTTCAGTCAGATATTTTGAGCACTTGTAAACGAATATGGTTTTTATAGATTTTGCTAATTTGATTTCTAAGCGCGTTGGATAAATCTTCAAAATTTCACGCATTTGGGAATAATAAAATTATGATGTTTGAGTTCAATTATTATTTATTTATTTTATTTAAGTAATTTCCAGTTGGGACGTTACACTATGGATTTGGTTACCCAATTGTCACGAACCTTAAGAGGTCATGATGCAATCTGGGTTGTTGTGGACCATTTGACCAGGAGTGCTCGCTTCTTGACAGTGAACCTGAGGATGTCCATGGCCAAGTTGGCTTAGCTTTGCATCAGAGAGATTGTAAGACTGCATGGGGTGCCCAATAGTATAGTGTCTGACAAAGACCCACACTTCAGCTCTAGGTTCTAGTAGACGCTGTAGGATGCTTTGGGAAGTAGGTTGAGGATGAAATCTTCTTATCATCCTCAAACAGATCGGCAATCAGAGCGAGTGATTGGAAGATTTGTTGAGGACTTGTGTTTTGGATCACTTCGACAATTGGAATGAAGTGTTACCACTAGTTGAGTTCACCTACAACAACAATTACCAAATGAGCATACGAATGGCATCTTGTGAAGCTTTGTATGGGAGGAGATGTAGAACTCCCTTGTGTTGGTACAAAGATGGTGAGTCAGTTTTGGTTGGGCCTAATGTTGAAACATACCATAGAAAATATGTAGTTGGTGAGAGATAGGTTGTAGGCCTCTTAGAGTAGGAAAAACTCATATGTAGATCGAACGAGAAGACCCTTGGAGTTCGCAACTGGGGATCATGTGTTCTTGAGGGTGACACAAACCATTAGTGTGGGAAGGGCTATCTGCTCAAGGAAGCTTTCTCCTATGTTTTTTGGTCCCTATCAGATCTTGAGAAGGATCAAGTCGGTAGCTTATGAGATTACCTTACCTTACCCGTCCCAAGTACTAGAGGTTGAGGATGTGCAGATTAGGGAGGATCTTTCAGTGGATGTATAACTTGTAGTTTAGAGGATCGCCAAGTTAAATAGCTCTGGGGAAAATCCATCAGTCTTGTCAAGGTCATATGCGACCGGAGGACATATGACTCTACATGGGAGATAGATGAGGATATGAGGGTGTCATATCCACATATGTTTTCTAGAAAGTCTTTAATTGTTTAGGTAAAAAAATTTTGTTGTTGGGGAGATTGAAATCCCCATTTACTATTTTAAAAGGGTTGGGCCAACTTTTGTAAAAGGCCCAAGGGCAACCCACTTCATTTTCAAGGACCTCCCATCCAGCTGCTCCCTTACTCTCATTATGTTCCCTCATTTGGCCACAACTCACTCTTTTTCTCCCTTGTCTAAAACAAAAAGCTTTGCTAGAGCTTAAGCTACTTTCTCCTCCAAGCTTGCTAAATGTTCTCTCTCAGCGTAAGTAGAACTCTAACCCTTTTCCTTGTGTTTCTTTTTTGTTTGGTAGCTCCGGTTCCTTGTAAATCTTTGTTGTGGTCTTAGTTTCGTTTGTTTGTGCTTCTGTTTTCAACCCCCAAGCTCCTTGTAAATCTTTGTTGTGGTCTCAGTTTCGTTCTGGTGCTCCTCCTCTAAGGGTTAGTTAAGTTAGTTCTCAGTTTCGAGGTAAGGGAAGCTAGGGTTTTCACTTTTTTTTAAGTATATTGCTTTTATTTGCTTTTGTTTCATGTTTATAATGACTAGTTGACGTTTATGCTTGTATAAGACTGAACTAGATGTTGTTTGCACTATTTTTCCTGTCTTGCATGCGTGAGCAAGTGAAGGACCTGTTATTCTCACCCAAGCAAGCAGTTGTCACCTAAGCGAGAGTGGCATAAACCCACCTTTGCCTCTACTCGAGTAGTCTCTCAAGCGAAGGACTTCAGTTTTTAGCGAAGAGCAATCTCGCTTAGGCGAGAAGGTCCTGCTTAGACGGACTCGCAAAAAGCTTAATGTGCCACTATTGAAGTTCTCACTCAAGCGAGAATGCCTAGCTTAAGCGAAAGAGTCTCTATTGCTTGGGCGACGTCTTCTAACTTAAGCGAGCATTGTGCATACTTGTTTTATTTCCCCTATTTAATCTGTGATTGGTTGTATATCTTATGAATTGAAATTGATAAGCTTGGTATGAAATAAATCATAAATTTTGGCTGGTTGGTTGGGTATTGACATTGGAATATGATGTTTTGAGATAACATGTGGTTTTGGTGTGAGATCATGATTATTGTATGAGATAGACATAATTCCATGAGTCTCTTGAGGAGACTTCATGGTGGTGTTGTAGTGTATATAATTGGATAAGGATTCAAGCAAGGTTGCATCCTGAAACTCTAAAGAATAAGTCAGTCTCATAAAGAGCAAACTAATTCAAGTGGTGAGAGTAGTAGAAGGTCCTAGTCTTTGGGAAGATAATGGCCCTAAATGATCATGGACTAACCTTTTGTGTGGTAGGGTGAAATCCATTGGCAATGGCTCTGTAGAGCAGTAGAGGCCACCATAAGTGCAAGCATCTAGTGAATCCGATCCCGTTATATGTATCTGGATAATTGAGTCATAGAGTCTTATTATTTTCTATCACATGTTTTTTAGTGACTATTGTTTTGCCTGTTTGAAAGTGAACATTATTCCCCTTGTCCTTTAAAAGCACTTCCTCACGCACTTTTAGAAATCATGTTGTCATGCACATACAAATGGATAAAATTTTGTTTTTCACACATGAGTTAATCTTTTGAGTTTACAAGATAATCAAGTATGAAAGAGAAACACTCAAGTTAAATGTATATTTTCTCACCAAAATTCGCTCAAGTGTTTTGGCTTGTGTTTTCACTCAAAATACCCATGCAAGTAAACACTCTCAATGCTTAGCAAGACTCTAAT
>Ga0214545_1007092_pt1 | contig 19011 bp, 6 predicted proteins | sample CNSS4metaG_FD_160064 | JGI IMG/M metagenome (GOLD analysis project Ga0214545, IMG submission 160064) | Root nodule microbial communities from cowpea collected in UCLA plant growth center, Los Angeles, California, USA - CNSS4 | ecosystem: Host-associated > Plants > Roots > Nodule | place: USA...
TTTAAATAAATTTCAAATAAACTCAAGTTGATACAAGTCCAAATAATTGTAAAAGTAAATATAAAATGACGTTCAACACAATGGAAATTCTTTAATTAGTGCTTTGATCAACAAACTCACTTCTTCCGATTGGTTCCTGAAAAATAAAGAAAATAAGCAAATAATAAACTTCAATTGCCACATGCCAAGTATTCTTATTTTGGTTCCATCATTTGACAACAAGCATATCATAAACGTCATTGTCTATATAAGATTTGGTGTATATGTCCAATTTCAAATAAAGAAAAGATAAGGATGTCAAGGGGTGTAAGTTTAGTGGGTAAGGGTATCTACGGGTACTATACTATGATACTGTACCCGTCCCGTTAACATGCGGGTATCAAAAATACTCGTACCCACGGGTAGCGGATATCCATTTTTAATATTCGTTTTCTACCCGTTGCGGGTTTTATCCGCGGATACCCGCAGATACGGATTTTTTTTACATCCCTAGGGTCGGTTTGTTCAAATTAAATTCTTTTACTCGAATTAAAAAAAAAACAAAAGATTGATTTCATAAATATTTTAAAATGTATGTATTTGTGTACGTAAAGGCTTATTCCTGTAATCTTTATAATTTTACAATTGTATAGAAAATATTGAGCTAATATTGAGCTGTATCATTTTCTTTGATTTTAGTTAACAAATTTATTCATATATATATATATATATATATATATATATATATATATATATATATATTTTGTAGTTGTGAGTGTTTTATTGGGAAATATAAATTTTGGATGATAAGGGGTGAAATCTTATTTGAATTAAAATATATATGAACAAGATTATATGAGTGTACTATAGTGGTCAAGTTGGCTGCTACTCTGCAGCAGTTTCTAACTTGAGACATTAGTACAGTTTTGACTTTCTAACTCAGCCTTTATGCCTCGGTTATAGAGCAAACGAGACATATAAACACGCGGTGGCAATTTTGAAAATTATGCATCTTTTTATGCTTCGGTTATTATAATACCCGAGGCAGAAATCCACATTCTGCTTCGGTTCACACAGACCCAAGGCCTAATGCCTGCTAGAATTTTCAAATCTCCCACAATTTTTAAATTTTCATTTGAACGAAAAAGTTCTACCTCGGTTGTCCAATACCCGAGGCGTATACTTCTTAGCTGCTTCGTTTGATTTGCACTGAGGCATAAGAGTTAGGTCAAATAAATAAAAAAATCCTCTTCAAAATCAAACCCAACACACATAAAAGCAGGATAAGAATCGTTCTCGCATTCATGGTTCCTGGTGACGAGGTGCCTGCGACGCTGATGATGGTTTTCAGTGGTGGTTCGCACGCGTCTCCGATGAGCATCATGACCGTCGTGACGGCCTGGTTTCGCGACGCCGTCAAACCCTTTTTCCTCTGCTGGTTTTGGGTTTTTCTGCAGGTTCTGTTTTTGGCTGCGGTCGCCTGCGTCGATGGTGGTTCCTTTAGCGGTGCGCGATTCACGATGGCTTCGTCAAAGGTTTTCGTCTCCATCGTCATAGCGGTGTCGATATGTTACGCGTAGGGTTTCGAGTCAGTGACGATCTGGTTCTAGGTTTTCCTGCAGGTTCTAGTTTTGGTTGCGGTGGCCTGCGTCGATGGTGGCTCCTCCAGCGGTGCGCGATTCGCGATGGCTTCGTCAAAGGTTTTCATCTCCATCGCCACAGCAGTGCCGATCTGTTACGGATAGGGGTTTCAAGTCAGCAACGATCTGGTTCTACGACTTAGGACTCACGTTTTGGGTCCTCAGGCTCGATCAGGTCCGGTGATGGTTCGTCACGATGGTGGCAGGACTGGTTTTTCTTGCCATTGGCAGTGACAGCCTTGGGTCGCTGCTGCCATTTCCAGTGAGACCCAACCACACCATCTCATTTCACCATTTTAGGGTTTTTGAAGAAGCGATTTTAGATTGGTCCTGTTTTGTGTTTTCTCTGAGTTTCTCTTTTATGCGAAATCGAACAAAGCTTGTGTTGAGTGATGGTGACAAAGCCTTCGATTAGAGCGTTATTTGATGACGAGGTTCCAATGGTGAGGGTTGATGTTTGTGGTGTTTGCTTTTGAAATGGTAATGGGAAAAAAGATTTCGAAATGGCCACTGCATTGCTTTGGGTGTGTGGGTGTTTTAATTTTTTTATTTATTTTTAATGCCTACATTAGGCCTCAGTTATTCTAGAACCGAGACAGTAATGATTAAATATGTCTCAGGTGTGAACCGAGGCAGAAAAGTAACCTTTTTTATCTCGGCAATATATGCCTCGAGTCTTAAACCGAGGTCAAAGATTTAAAATAACCGCGGCAAAAATTCTCTCTTACACTAGTTAGGTAACTTTATCACAATAGACAGATTAGCTGTCATCCTAAAAGGTCGTTAACCGGAACTAACCACTAGGTTTAAAGGAACACCATACACAAACCATAATTGAGTACATGATGGTATACTAAGTAGATACTTTAAATAAACATGAAATCAAATAAAATACATAACGATGTGGTCAATCAACTAGGTGGATTCGCTAATCACCTATACCAACTAACCATAACAATACAAATACTGCCTACTCTAACTTAGAGAAAAGACAATTGAAACCATTTTGAAAGTACGGTGGGCCTGAAGTTTGGGCCCAACTAAATCCACACCAAACCCAATAAAGATTGGGCTATTGTAAAACATAATCAAAACCCAACCTGGTTCGAACCAAGGTAAAAACAAGATTAAACCCCTATAAATAAGAGTAGACCACAGCAATTAAGAGTTACACATTTCAGTAGTGCATAATTTGAAGTTTAACTTTGAGAGCATTTGCTGACTTGATTATTTGAGTCCTTTCTACAGGTAACCCTCCAATGATCCATCAAATGTCGAATGACGAGGACGTGACAACTAGGACCGAAGGGCGTCCATCCAAGAAACTCAAAGATTGGGATAAGATAAGGTTTCAGTCCCGTAATGATCTAATATTGTCCATGCAGGAACAATGAGCAATCACATGTAATGTGCAAATAGAATTATTTCTGGGGAGAAAACATTATATTCAAATCTTAGTTGTGTATTGAATTTAAAATTTTGTATGAGATATATTTACTTTATTGATTTTAGACTCACATAGAAGAATATATTAGGTGGTGAGGTTCATATAAATTAGTTTGTGATGTAAAAATGAATTGTCTCTAATAGGTCATAATGATTCATTCTTTCACATGAGTGAATGTGTTCTTATATTGTAGCTTTGTTGTAGAGACAATATATTGAATATAATATGACATGTATAAATCTTTAAGTATAATTAATTCCACATATATATCTTTCAAAAGTAAAATCAAGTATTTGCGATATTGATGTGAGATAAAAATGAATTGAATATTGTTAGGAAAAAAAAAGTCCAATGGTCCATGTTTTGATTATGTGTTGACAACCAACAAAGTCTATAATATGATCATTATTCATTTGTAAAACGAAAGGTTTTTGTTCACAACAAATCTTGAATATGCAAGTGTTTCTTTGAGAGAAGATAAAATATTCTATAATCTTTCTATGCATTTCGTCACTATTTTTCTGCTTGGATGATATGCACATAATATTAAGCTAACAATGTACTTAAAAAAAAATACTCTTATGCTTATTTTATGTGGTAAAGAATGTTTGTTTTCCTTTGTTTGCCAAGAAGTTCAAAAAAAAGCTTTTCACATCAACAATTGATTGGTAAATGAGCTATATGTCTTATATGGTTTAGTGTTTTACACAATTTTAAGTAACGACATTCTGACCTAATAAGTTTTAAGAGCTATTAGGATGTTGCTTTAAGAGATAATAACATTTAATGCATGCATGGAAAACATGTTATTGAATTAAGCGCTTACTACTGGATCCAAAGTTATAACCATTAGTCAGAGCGTAACTATTTCTACTTAAGATCATAACAACCTAAACACCATTATTCAATTGAGACTCTATCCACCTAGCCTCCGCCATATGACAATTGATGTATCTTGCAACTCATTTAATGTCTCCTTTACATCCAATTTTCTCATATGCAAGGAAGATGTTCTTGTGAGCTGAAGTTGATCAACAATCTACAAAAGGGTTTGCAACAACTCTTATATAAAGCTACCTTTTAAGAAGAAGCGCAATATGATTAATTTGGAAAAAAGTGTTGAAACTCTATTCACATATTTTTGTGTCCTAAAAACTTTGAAAGAAAAATGTTTTATTTATTAGCAAAATAAAAAGTGTTTTAAACCTTATAAACAATGAAAGACACTACCCTCCCTGATGAACAAAATCCATGATTTTTTAGATCTCACCTTAGATAAACTATCTCTTAGCTAGGAGTGACTGCTTGTTAAACAATATTTAGTGAGTTAGCCAAAAGTGACTATGTTGCAAAATAATACTCGAGTTTTAAGTCATAAGTAAGTATTGAAATAATACTTGATGGATTAGCCAAGAATGGCTACATTTTGAAACAATACTTGTACGGTTAGTCAAAAATGGTTATGAGTTAAAACAATACTTGTGTTGTAACGTATAGTGTGAGTTTGTATAGGAAAATTTAATCTATTGATTAAGAATTGAATATAATTTATGTTATTAGACAAACCAATATAAAAATGATTGAGTATTTTCCTTCTTTTTTTACCCTGTTATATTTCATGTTATTATATTTGAACTAATGTAAGGAGAAATTTTTGAATGTACTGTTTGAAAATCTTTGTCAATTTGTCTGAGTATATATTGTCAAAAATTTGACCAAAATTTTCTAAATCACAATTAACCTTCTCTTCTTGTGTTTTAATTGTAGAAATATATGTATATAGTTTTGATATATGTATATAGTTTTGATATATGCATGTATGTAAAACTTTAAAATACTAACTTACCCAATTTTGTATAATTGTGTTCTATTTTCAACAGTAGTGATGATATTACATGAGAGAACACACCATGTTTTAAGGGTGAAATCTCAACCAAAAGAAATTGAAGAGATAAAAAGAGAATTTTATTTTTTATTTTTTTTCTCCTTAGGATATAAATATTCTACAGAGAAAAAAGTTTATTTTAAAGAAATTTTGAAATGTAATATAAATATTATATATGTATTTATATTATCTTTTGATATGATTGATGGTTGTTAGTAGGATATTACATTTTTAAGGAAAGGTGTTAAACTCTTAAATGTTGAATTTTAATGTAAAAATAATAGGAAACTGATGGAACTGAGAAAAAGAAAACAGTGATATAGTAGGTGGTTTATGAAAGAAAATGGGAGGATTAAAATGAAGATAAAATAAAAATGTGATTTTAATTATTTATTGAAAATAAAATAAAAGATAAAGTATATACATATAGCATAGGTATTTTCAAAATATGTTCATAATTATGGTACTTTCATATTTTTACTCGTTCATTATTTATGGTTTTTGTTTATTTCTTTATTCAAAGTTTTGTATCTAAATTACTATTAATTTCGACTTCATGTGTGCAACTTTCAACATACAAAGAAACGAAAATTTTCTATAGTTTCTATCTTTTAAGGATTCCACCTCATTTTTCTAGAACCAAGCAATGTAATAACTATATTTCTGTATAAAACCTAATAACCATTAATGTTATTAAAATAAAAGGCCAAAAAATAAATTGGATTTTCAAGCTAATACTTCGTTGGCCTTCTGCTTTATCCAGCCTTGCACAAAATGGTCCCAGGTTTCCAGTGAGCTATAAATACACGCATGTTATAGAACAATAATTGCATTTATTGATAGAAAATAATATTAAATATTGGCATCTTATATTATTTTTTTAAATCAAATAAGTATCTTCTTCTAATAAACATTTCGATTCAAATTCATAATTAAAAATAAATTGAGCATACATTTCAGTTACATTTGAGCATGCATGTATTAATTGATTTTACCCTCTACTTTAAATGTTTGTTATATACATCATGATGTTAATGGATACTTAAAATGTTTATATAAGCATGTTCGTTTTCATTTTGAGAAAAAGGATGTTGTATTTAACAGAAGTGACGATAATGTTATAAAAGTGATATATTATGATGTATAAATTCTACTGAAAATTGATACCTTTATTTAATGTGTGACTATATTTCAAGTAAAAATGTTTCAGGAAATTGTTAAACAGAAGTTATATTTACGGTGATTATCGTAATAACTTAATCATATATGGTTTGGATTTATGCATGTACTTTTTTATGATATTTAGATTTTGGTTACTCGAGGTTTTGTGGAAGAAATTTGTGTTTTTTCTGAATTTTATTACCATAGTTTTTTAGATATTTCACATTATAAAACTTGCAAAATAAGTAATCAAAAGTAAAATAAATAAATTATATTTTGATTATGTTAAATGCGAGGCACAAAATTAAAAGAAATTATTTTAATGTACTTCTTGTTTAAAATATTCACAGAAAATCTTATCCAATAAAAGCTTTGTTCTCTGACAACCTATTATTGCATGTTTCGAGATTTATTTTATTTTATTTTAACTATATTAGTTTAATGGGCGCGAAGTGGTGAACTTATCAATTTGACTAGAGTTTTTATTAACGGGTACTTTTCCAATATAATTTCATATAAAAACACTACGAAATATTAACTATAGATATTTTTCAATAAATTTAATTTAAAAAAGAAGAAGTTGTATCCGTATTTGTTAGATATTCTACCCTGACTCGTCGGAAGAATGATCCATACAACACAATCTTTTTCGGATTTTCCTTATATAAACAATTTTATTAAATCAAGTTGGAGATCTTCCTTATAGCCAAATCATAATATATAATGGAACGTAAATTGATTTTTCGAGGTTAAATTTAAATTTTATTTTGTTAAAGTAATATTATAATTATCTAATCTTTATTTTAATTTTACTAAAAAAAATTAATGTTTATTATTTTCGATTTTGTACATTATAACAGTGATATTAATTGACATCAAAGGTAAAAGTCGACATCAATTCACATTGATTTTCCTTAGCGCCATTTTAAAAAGGAATTAGATAGTTTTTAACGTCTATTAGTATAATAACATATGTTAAATAACATTCAATTATTTAAACAAATTTGCTGAGTATCTTGAGATAAGATTAAATTATAATATATAAGTAAGTTAAATATTATTTTTTTTGAAGTAATTTAGTGGGATTAAGTTTGAAATAAGCTTTATATCTTAATATGGTATTAGAACTATGAAAGTTTATTTTAAGAAAGGTATAAACTTCACTACTTTAATATGGTATCAAAGTCATATGAATCTATTATATTCAAAATTTAAGTTTATCATGTCATCCAATATTGGTCTCTCTCAATTTTCACATAAAAATATGTTTTAACCGAGATTTGACTCTATCTATAATGCCATATCATATCAAGATTATAATATCAAGATTTTTCGATTACCAAAGATTTAACTTTGTATGATGTCATATACTATTAGAATTACAATATCAGGATTTTTCGATTACCATAATCAATATTTTCAAAAAATGTATCAAAGATCTTATTATTTAAGATAAAATCAAATTATATTATATAAAATATTTGTTGGGTATTAGGTTCCCTTCCTACTCAAAACATGAGAAGTTCATGTCTCACTTAACCTAGTGGAGAGGGAGCTAAAAAATAAGAGAGTGATGGAAAAATGAGAGTTAGAATCCCCTGAGAACCCTAACACATTGAGGGAGTGGGAAGGGAAAAATCTGTTTACATTTTTCGCTGATCTGTCACCGTAAAATTGACATTACGGATTCATTCACTGTTGGATCGTGTTGAAAATTTTACAGCAGGTTCTAAACACATTTTTCTTCATTCTGACCGGTTATATCGTCGATATGAGGTCTGAGTTGTGAGAAATTGATTTCACACTACAATCGTGAATTTTAGGGTTTTCTTGTCTTTCTCTATTTGAAAGCTTTGTTGTTTTGCTATTTGGTTGGGTGTTAACACTAATTTATGCAGTTGATTTAGACTCATTTGTACTATTATTAATCATAATAGAGCTATTTTTTTGGTATAAACGACTCGTGGTTTTTACTCTTTGTTTACTTTGAAGAATTTTCTTCGTTATAAATCTTGTGTCTTTATTCATGATTGTAATGATTTATTATTGTTGTTATTTGATAGTTTCTCTTCGTAAATTCTTGTTAGAACAAATTATATTCACTGATTAGCTGGTAAATTAGTTTTGTGGTTGTTTTTCCTATCAATACCAATCTCACCTTCTTAGATTATTTTCTTAGATTATTCATAAATATATAACTAAATTTAAAATGCTCAAATCTATTAAAAATCCCACATGAATTAATAATAAAACAAAACTATAATATAAAAATAGATATAAATTTTATATTTATAAACAATTTTATGACATTAAATTGAGCTTAAAGTTCCTCTATTAATAATAATATTATAAGACAAATTACCCTGTTAAAATATAGAAAAGAATATATTTTTAGAAACTTTGAAATATTATATTGTTGGATGACCTTGGATAATTAGAAAGGACATATTATATATATGGCACGTATGTGACCTAAAGAGTGACCACGCAGGGACCCATTGCACTTAAAATGACTGACAAATGCTACTCCCAATCCCACCTTATTCTCTGTTCCATTTTTTTTATTTCTTTTTCACTTCAAAACTCTTTTCTTGATGGAAATAGTAATAACTACGATACCCTGGTTTCTTCTTGGTAGCTCTTGGTTACTACTATCTTCATCTTCTCCACTTTCAGCAATACAATTCCAAAACAGAATATACTACCACCCTTCTGCTATTTCATCAAAGTGGCTTGCAAATTTGCTTTCTTTCCGACATACACTTCAATATGGAAAATTAAAAAAAAAAAAAAAAAAAAAAAACACTTTGAGAACCTTTTCAAACGTATTAAGTAGGATTTTCACGGTAGAATTTTGATTCGATTTTTAGTTAAAAATACATACAAAACAAATTTGAAAGTTATATTCTATTGAATTTAGTTTTAACAGAGAAAAAATTCAACCAAATTAAATCAATATTTTTAGATTTATTTATGATGGTTTTATAGCTTTTAATTCGTAATTTCTATGTTTTTTTATTTTTTAGATATATAATTAATTTTTCTATTTCCTACATTTTAAAAAATATTTACACAACATGTATTAAACTTAATTACAGAGACACGAAACTGGGAGATTGAGTTCTATGGTTATTGGTTGCGCAGAAGAAAAAGAAAATAAGATTAAATTAATTTAATTTTTTGGTAAAAGTAAAAAAGTAAAAATAATTTAAAAATTGTGAAATTTATCCCACTATATTTTACTTGCATGTATTCATTTTGCTATTTCTTATTTCTTTATTCTGTTTTTTCAAATACATCTCATTTTATTTTTATATCTTTATTTTTGTTTCTCTTATCTTAATTGAACAAAGCATTAATCTGGATATTTCCATTATTCGATTTCGGTTCACGTCTTGCATTTAATTGTTTTTCCATGTTTAATACTTCAATTAATTTGTTATGTTTTCACGTCTCTTTATTCAACTCCCTTTTACACTATTTTTACATTTCAACATCATATTCCTCCAATACTATAATTCTTAAGATATATGTGAATATTAGTATCTAATGAGGCATACATAAGGTGTAAATTTTCATAGAGAAAAAAATAAAACGAGTTTTCAAAAAAACCAAAAACTAAATATAAAATATAGAAAAGTTACTTAAAATTTTGTTAGTTAACATGTACAAATAACTTCACCCTCTCATAAAAGAAAAGAAGTGTTAGAAGCATAATAAAACAGTGATAGAACCTTTTTATAATTTCACAGATTTCACCCTAACTTTCTCATGAACCGAGAGATTTTACGTTTATGAGAAAAAAATTCTCTTTGCTTCATGTCAACAACCTAATCACTAGAAAAGCTAATCAGAATTCTGTCTTCTAGTCCTACTGTTCAAACACTTTTAGGCCAAAGAAAATTGAAACACAAAAAGCCAGTTCTCAAATACAATGAATGAACATTATTAATTATAATTCAGTTAAAAGTCATTGATGAGAAAATAGCATTGAAGGTTAGCTATAAGCGTGTTATAGGTGCAGGCAGGGTAATGGTGCCTATATATACCCTTTGGAATGCACAAGGACATGTCACACAGCACAAGTTGAAACACAAAGAAAAATGGGTTCTTCTTTGTGGACTTGTCTGATTCTGTTATCACTACTAGCTTCTGCTTCTTTCGCTGCAAACCCAAGAACACCAATTGATGTGCCATTTGGCAGAAACTATGTGCCTACTTGGGCCTTTGATCACATCAAATACCTCAATGGAGGTTCTGAGATTCAGCTTCATCTCGATAAGTACACTGGTATGCATATGATATGCAGTGAATGCAGCTTGGTTATCAAATTTTTCATTATAGTTTAATTATACTCATGCAATTTTGAACAGGTACTGGCTTCCAGTCCAAAGGGTCATACTTGTTTGGTCACTTCAGCATGTACATAAAATTGGTTCCTGGTGATTCTGCTGGCACAGTCACTGCTTTCTATGTAAGAAAAAAAAAAGTTTGTTTACTTTTTTGTTATGATTATGAGTTTCTGCACCAGTGTTTTTGTTGAGTAATAACCTTTTTCTGTGATTGGAACTATTCAGTTATCATCCACAAACGCAGAACATGATGAAATAGACTTTGAGTTCTTGGGAAACAGAACTGGGCAACCATACATTTTACAAACAAATGTGTTCACCGGTGGCAAAGGTGATAGAGAGCAGAGAGTTTATCTCTGGTTTGACCCTACAACTCAATACCACAGATATTCAGTGCTATGGAACATGTATCAGATTGTGTAAGTAGTCACTGAATTAGTAACAATTTCACCTTCCCTTTATCATGTGCCCACAACATGTTTGATATAAAGGGTAAACAATTTTTGGCCCTAAATTTGATCACTGATTTTTTTTTCTTTTCTGTCTGATATATCAAAGAGAATATACAATCATTATTTGTGATCTTTATTACTAAAAGAGAGGCAAATGGGGTGTGCAGATTCTATGTAGATGACTATCCAATAAGGGTGTTCAAGAACAGCAATGACTTGGGAGTGAAGTTCCCGTTCAATCAACCAATGAAGATATACAACAGTTTGTGGAATGCAGATGACTGGGCCACAAGGGGTGGTTTGGAGAAAACAGATTGGTCGAAAGCCCCATTCATAGCCTCTTACAAGGGCTTCCACATTGATGGGTGTGAGGCCTCAGTAAATGCCAAGTTCTGTGACACACAAGGCAAGAGGTGGTGGGATCAACCAGAGTTTCGTGATCTTGATGCTGCTCAGTGGCAAAAACTGGCTTGGGTACGCAACAAATACACCATCTACAACTACTGCACCGATCGTAAACGCTACCCTCAAGTCCCTCCAGAGTGCACCAGAGACCGTGACATTTAATCATTTTAACCTATACTTTAAGGCCCTCATTATTTTCAATATCCATAATGTTCCCACCTAAGTGCTGATACAGATTTCATTTGAGCTTGGTATTGCTTCTTGTATTGTTGATAATCATATCATCATTTATTGCTTCTACTGTTTGGGCTGTGTATGTACCTAAAGATATGGCACTGTGCCTTAATTTGTATCTGTAATGTAATGTAATTCTGTTTCACTCTGAATCAATATACCACTGTTACTACTGGGTTATACTGGTTTATAGGGGTGCTATTATTATTCTTGGTTTGTCATTTTTGTTGTGTACTTTCTCTGGTGAATGAGTTGGAATGCATTTGTTTGTATCCTTATCCTCGTTATTCGGTCCCAAATTGAAAAGACACCGACAAGGGTAGTCAATGGGAGGAAATAAAAAGTGGAAGTGGTGGTGAAGAAGGGTGATTCTGAAACATAGACAAAAACATTGAACAAGTGGCTCCACTGAACAACATTTCTGCATGTGACAGTAGGGAGGTTGCAGTGGATAATCACGAATTGGGAACTGTGTTTTGGATTTGATTTTAACGTTTTTATTATTTTCTTCTTTGTTTTTATAGAAATATAAATTATTTTAATCTAATATTGGATAACATAATATAATTTATAAAATAACTTTAATATAAAAGATTCTAATGTGAAGAATATTAATTTAATGATTATTAGAATATAAATATATTAAATTTATTTTGATTATTTTAAAGTTATTAAAATTAATTTATTTTTCTATTACTAAGAGTATTTTGATATTTTAATAAATAGTTTTAAAATATTAGAATTTATATAAGAGTTTCTTTTATGAAAAGGAGAAAAATTACACAAAGGAAAAAAAATGACTTTGACGGGAAATGATTTTGATATGAAAAGACTTTATATCAGATAAATTTTATATCATCAAGAAAGTTATTACGAAAAGTAATGCTTTTGAATTGTATTAATAATATAATTTTTGAAAATCATATAATATTGGAGTTTGGCTAGTTGTTTTCTTGGTTCATGAGACCATTTATTATGAAATATTTTAAAAAAATTATTTTAAAAATAGGATATTCATTATGATTCTTAATGACGAAAAGGATTAATATATAGCACTTTGAGACCAAATAAAATATATCAATTAATCAGGTGAAATAGATATGTTGAAAGTGAGATTTATATATAGATTATCTAATAATGTCATAATAATGATGATTTAATCACACTAAAAAGTACCATCAAGAAAACTTTTCATATATTTTAGAATTTGAATTTTCATTGAATTCCACATAATGTATGACAAGTCCTTTAAATTTTAATGATGATTTGTATTAAGAATAGTAGGGGAAGATTGGTGGTGATGGTGATAGTGTTGTTGATCAGTTACTTCCACCTTCATTGAACTTTCCTTATTATTAGGTAAAGTCAACTTATAGTTGATTGTAAGATAAAAAAAAAAAAAAATCACGTGTCTTGAATTTGATTGTATTTTTTAACATGTAAAATAATTTTATTTGGATTTACCGTTAAATTTTCTACAGTTACTGTTGCTGGGAAGGTAAGGATTCTTCAGTTAGAGAGATCTTTTTAAAATATTGATTACACTTTCTATATATAGTTTATTATATGCATAAATTTTAAATTTGAGGATAAAAAATAACAAAATTATATAATATAAATTTTTGCATTATAATTATTGATTTAATAATAATTTTGGTTTTTTAGTTTTAAACTATTCATATTTTAAGATTTCTGAATTATTTTATATAATTTTGATTCCTAATTCTTATTGTCTGTAACTTTATTTAAGTTTCAATTTTAAAGATTCGTCCTTTCTTTTAATATTTTTACTGATTTAACTTTAATTTTGAATGTTTTTATTTTTTATTGACTTAATTTTAATTTTGAAAATTTCTTTAGTTATATTTTTATTGACTTAATTTTTAATATTAAATTTTTTTATATTTTTAGTATTTTAAAAATATTTCTTAAAATATTTGAAATTAGTGTCACATGACGCGAGGTCGAACCAACACTAAAATATACAAATAAAATTATAATTATTTTTATTTCTTAATCTCTTATATTTTTTATATATCTTTAGAAGAAAAAAATTGATAGGTGTTACACGATGTGAGCGACTAACTAAAAAAAATAATTTCTTCATTTTTCTTAAATTTTTTATTATACTTTTTTTTATCTTTTATTTTTTAGTATTAAAATTATTTTTAATCATCATTTTCATTCTTTTAGGTGGGTTTGTGAAGAGATAGAGTTAAACTAAAACAAAGACAAAGATAGAATAAAAACAATGAGGAGGCGCATAGTTAATAAAATGCATGGTGTAATGAGTAATTAATGTGTCGTGGATGTAGTATTGATGAGATAGATTAATGACTGGGGGAGAATGATGAAGATTGGGGCATATTATTATGCTTCTATACGTGATGAGAAGTGTTAAAACAACATTTGAACTTAAAACATAGTATGAGAAGTAACAACAGACCAATAATTCAACACATTATAGTGAGTGATAATGTTGTTTTCTACCTTTTTAATGGTGTTTAGTTTTGTGAATAAAATTAACTTCTCCATAACTTTTACTTGTTTAATCCTCAAGTTTATCTTGTTTTTGTAGTGTTTCGTATATAGTTGTTTTATGTTTTATTTACTTCTAATGTCTATTATGAGTGTGTGAAATAAAATAATAGAAATAAATTATGGTGGAGGAAAACAAGTTGAAACTCAAGAAAGCATGATCGGACAAGAAAGATTGATTTTTAGACAAATACATATGTTGAGGGCATCGAAATCAAGCCCAACACTACAAACATGGAGAAAGGACTCACCTATAGGTATATACTGCCTTGGACCACCTCCAAAAGGTCAAAAAACATCCATTGAGCGCCAGGTTGGCTCGCTAGGCGAGCTAGTTTCTCGGTAGGCGAAAATGACAACCCAGAACTACAGTAATTGAGTCACCAGGCGAAAATATGGCTTGCCCAGCGAGTTACATGTATGAGAGCGTCGATTTTAGGCCTCGCTGGGCGAGAACGAAGCCGCTAGGCGAGAATATCGACCCCAATACGTGCATATGGTTACTTAATCATGTTTCTACGAGAGTTTTAGGGGATTCCTCATTTTTCACGAATAGAAACACCTTGGGTGCTAGGGAGAGGATTTTGGAGGCAGCTAGGGGTGTTGGGAAACTCTCCCTTCTCCTTCCTGGGTTTCTTTTTTCATCCATGAAGGTTTTACCCCTTTTGAGTTTGAGAGGATGATGGGCTACGAAGTTGGACATGGAGATGCGAATGGGAGGTGCAATTGGAGCATGGAGCAGTATTCAAGAACCTTAGGAGAGGGATTCTTTCTACTTTATGGTTTTAATTTCTTCTCTATTCTTCAATTTTGTAAAATCCTAGGTTCTCTACCATGGAGAACAATTTCTATTTGTTGAGATTAGATATAAAACATTAAATTCTTGTATAAAATTGTGTTGTTAATATATATATATATATATATATATATATATATATATATATATGCTTTTCCAAATCAAGTTAGTATTTGATTTTATGCTTAATGCTTGATGTGGATTGTTTGCATACTTGGTTTGTGATCCTTGAGGTGTTGGGAAACATCTTTAGAATCTAGAATTGAAATTAAATACCTAATGGATGATTGTATCTAGGAATAGAACTTGGTTCATTAGTAATCTTAGATTCTTGAAACTAATGAATGATTTCACTTGTTGAGGATTCAAGGGATTGAAACTTGATGGGTGATCATAGGCTCTAGGAATAAGATTTGAGTATTCTTATGAATTGATTTTAACATGAGTATGGAATTGGGATAATTTAGAATGCATGAGAATGAAGTGGTTGAAATCTAATCTTGACAAATTGTAAATACTCTACGTTAATTTTCTTATTGCACACCAAGTGTTTGACAAAAATACAAAAAAAGTTTCTTAGTGTTTTTGTGAACTTAGTGTTTAATTGAGTCGTCAATTGCGAGAGTTGTCATGCGTTGCACAAGTCCCTTGGAAGAGAACGATAAAATACTTATTACTTGCTATGTGCGACTGATGCACTTGCCATGTTGATTTTTCAACTAGTAGTGAGGAACTTACCTGTAGCGGGACTTGCTCAAGAACCCACTTCACTAACAACCTTTTCCTCCTAGTCGCGTTAAAGTGAAAAAAAAAATGACAATATGATTAGGAATTATGATCGAGAAAAGAGAGCAGTATCTAGAATCCTCTTCTTTTTTTTCTTTTCATATGATATATCACCTATTTATACACCTCATCTCAATCCAAATGTAATCTTACCCTTCATTACAATGAAAATAAAAAAGGAAAGAATTTTTTGTGATGACAATATATTATGGGAATCAAATCATACCAAAATCATTGAACAAAATCAAACGTGATCAGGAACATTGATTCTAATTATTAGAAGAGATATTGTTTCTAATTATTGGAATCATATCATTATCCTCTCTATCTAGAAATAGAGGTGGCAGAGCAAAGAGTAGGGTGAGAATATAAAATATTGGGCTACTATTAGTTGCAAGAAATGGTGGTGTGGGTGGATAAAATATATTAGGTTGGAAATATGAGGTGTACAAGGAAAACACAAATTGAGGATTGAAATTTCAAAAAAAGATTGGGCCTAATCAACAAAAAAATTTCTTTATTTCTTTTTTTAATTTTTTAATTTTTTAATTTTTAATTTTAATTTTTAATTTTAATTTTAATTTTTAATTTTTAATTTTTAATTTTTAATTTTTAATTTTTAATTTTATTTTATTTCATAAGAGATTTTTATTAAGCCGGACGAAATTAAGTGTTGACACATTTATTCTCTCTTCTGGATGATAAAAGAGGTGGAGTACTTTCCTAATTCCTCAAATTTGGAAGCATATTCTGCTAGTGTCATGTTTCCCTATTTTAATTGCATAAACTTCATTTCCTTTGCTCTCCTCATATCAATTGGAAAATATTTTTCCAAAAATCTAGCTTTAAAAACTTCCGAAGTGATAATTATTATATTCCTCTCAAGTAATCTCATATTACTATCCCACCAATATTTCGCTTCTCCAATCAACATGAATGCAACATAATTCACTTTTTTGGTTGTTAGCACAATTCATTACTCAGAATATTTTCTCCATCTCCTTAATCCATATCTCAACCTTTTCAAGTTCATATGCTCCAGAAAATTGTGGAGGTTTGTTTCTCCTAAACTCAGTTAGACCTTGTGACTTAGGGGTTCCTCAAGTCTTTGATTTCTTAAAAGTGTAGCATCTATGTCTCTAATAGCTAGAATTGCTTTAGTCAATTCATTATTCCTTCTGTTATTTGCCATCCAAAAAAGTTTTAGTTAGTACAAAAGAAAGCTTATGATGAATACATTTCATAGATCTCACATGGACCATTAATCTGATACCACCTAAATGTGATATCCATTATTAATTTCACCCTTATGAATATTATCCTTATATTTTCATAAAACATGAATATATTTTTAATAACAAGATTATTTATATGCTATTATTTTACAATATTCCACTAATATTCTTTACCATATATTTTACAATACTTTTATTTTATACTAGGAGGAGAAGAAATATTATTTATTTACAACATCCTTCCCCATCTACTAATACTCTCCAAGCGACGGGTGAAAATAAATTAATAAGAGGATTGATCTGAACAGTGGGTGGCATGTAAAAGGTAACCACTATTGGTCATTCTAAAAGGATTGGGCATCTAGGGCATTCACAAATGTGAGGGTCAAAAGGACTTTCCTTTGAAAAGTAACAAAGTTATTAACCACGTTATCAGCTGGTTGCTTGAAAAGTGACTACAATATCAACTGTGAATAGATTCGGGACATTTGGTACTGCCATTTTTAATATAAGATTTTCAAATTTTGATTTTTCATGTACAAACAATAAAATAAGGAAGTGAGAACAATTACCATTAAATTACTCATTTGAATCCGCAAAGTAGAACCTCCACTTTCAAATAAATTTATCTTAAAGAAACTATAATAAACACATCAAAACCATCATAAAAAAAATCTAATTGTCTTTATTTAAAAACTAGATAATATTAATATTCTATAAACATAATTAAAAAGTCATATAAAAAAAATTACATCTTAAGAAAAACTTGACGGCTTAGTGAGTCATGCAAAAAAGAAAAAAAAAAAAAACCTTGATCAAGAATATAAGTTAAAAAGAAGGTGTTTAACCTAGAAATGTTTAAAAGGATGGGGTTAGAAACATTCCACTCAAATAAAAAAAAAAGTGAAAATAGTTTATAAATAGACTTATAAGTGGTAAAAGCCTCCTCCCCTTATCACTTTAATCTTTAGCTCTCCTTTCCTCCCGCCCTATAAGCTTTCTCTCTCTTTATCTGTTTCCTTTTTTTTTTTCCTTTTTTTTTTTTTCGTTTACATTCACTCACTCTGCTTTTATATAATAGATCTTTGTATGCACTAATTTTTAGTTCTTACTGTGTTAGTTTGGTTAGTCATATATTTCCTTTTGAAATTTATATCCTTTATTACCGTGCAGGCACATGAAGGAAAAAAAATTGTGTTGCAAATAAAAAAGACTGGTGCAGGCATGAGAGAGAAAAAGAAAGAAGTTTGGTGCAGGTTGTTTTGTATATATATTCTATTTCATAATTATATCATTGAAAGAGATAATTTTGGTACAGTTTTTTTCTAAGTAATATTTCTTGTAAAAAGAAAATTAATATATTAAATAAATCAATAATAATTATTTCTTACAAAATAATACTTCTTGAAAGAAAAAAGAAATTAATTAATAATAACCATCTCTAAATAATATTTCTTTCAAAAGAAAATAATATTGTCATAATTGTTTTTTTTCACAGTAAACGTTTTAAGATAATGTGTGTATGCGTATTTTCAATTTTATTTTGTTATAAGAAATTAAAAATACTAATGAAATTATTGTAACATTCAATTAAATAAACTTATTATTAATAATTTTCTTATATTATGTTATTATATAGTATCTGCATATTATATATATATATATATATATATATATATATATATATATATTGTATATATATATATATAATATATATTTATAAATTATTTATAAAAAAATATATTTTATAATAATATAGTTATCTTTCAATATTTTTATAATTTTGATTTTTTATAATGGTTAAGATGCATGCTTAATGATTAAAATAAACAAATATATAAATTTCAAATATTATAATAAATTAATACCTTAATAAAACTTAAGAAACTATTATTTATATTATGTTATGAAATAAAGTGAATAACATAGAGAATGACGACAGATAATAGAGAAGAGAAAAAACAAGAGAGAATAGAGAATGAGAGAATAGGGAGCAACTCATCTGTCTATTATTATTGATATGAAGAGTCCTATTTATAGATACAATATGTAATTCATAAAGGAAACAAATCAACTTAGTTAATACAAATATTTACCATAA
>Ga0214545_1007095_pt1 | contig 19005 bp, 7 predicted proteins | sample CNSS4metaG_FD_160064 | JGI IMG/M metagenome (GOLD analysis project Ga0214545, IMG submission 160064) | Root nodule microbial communities from cowpea collected in UCLA plant growth center, Los Angeles, California, USA - CNSS4 | ecosystem: Host-associated > Plants > Roots > Nodule | place: USA...
ATCAATTCTTTTACTCTTTATCATAATTTTTCTAATATAAATTTTTCACCTCTCACCTATTTACAAAAAGATAAAATTATGAATACCCAAAATTAAATCTTAAAAGCAAGACTCAATATTTTAAGAACACTAATAACTTCTAAATGATTAGCTTCCCTTACCTTAGAGTAGATTCCTAATCTTGTTCTTCCCTTACACAACTTCAAAGCTTAAAATAGGTCTATCTACACAAAGAAGAGTTTGATCAATAATTAAAGCATGATTTTATGATCTCTAACAGATAGATATATGCCTAGAACGTAGAAAAGCCACATACAAGAGGGAAACATATTGCTTCAAAAATAAAAAGGAAAAGATGAACTTACTCAAAAGAAGAAATTGTTCGGTCCAAAATATTCCTTAACTCTTCAATTTTGCCGTAGTGCAATTTGATTTTGAAAATAATAAGGAATTGATGGTGAAAATTGAGATGGAAATAAAAGGGGAGAAAGAGTTGGAGACACGGAAGAGAGAAACTAAATAGAAAAGTATAAAAAATTATAATAGAGAACAAAACGTGATTTTTAAATTTTAAAATAGATTTTTCAAATTAAATTAATATAAATAAGGTAATAATATATAAATAAAGTAATAATATATAAATAAAGTAATAATATATAAATAAAGTAGTAATATATAAATATTTTTTTTAAATATATAGAAAATAAAATAAAATAAAAATAATTAATATAAATAGAGTAATAATTTTTAAATATTATTTTTTAAATATATAAAAAAAAAAACGGTTGGGGGAGCCTGGGCTCCCCCCTGTCCCTTAATAATTCCGTCCCTCATCGTTGTTAGGTTTAGAAGGAGATTTATTGGGGAAATACAATACTAATGAGTCTTGAACCCAACCTCACAAGGCATTGAGATTACTCTCAACTAAAAACCTTAAGTTATGGATTTTCATCCTTATACGTTATTCCACTACTTTTTTCCACCTAATGTGAGATTTAGACTCACACTTGGATTCTCATGGTGACCCTCTGGTCGTCGCGCGTCCTTCGCTTCGGTTCGAAACTCCAACCAGCTGACGGCTCCTTCCTTTTTTGATTTAATTGGGTGCTGTAAAATTTTCTTTTGCTCTGTGATTGTTGAACGTTGGAGTCGAAGGATGGTAATTGTATTTTCTATTTTCTGCCATGGATTAGTGTTTGTGGGATTGTTCTCTTAAGATGCAGGGGGCGCAATGGTGTGGCCTAGGAGTATGAGTGTTTGGGAGAAGGAAGATGAAGACGGTGGTGGATGGCAATGGCAAAAAGATAGCTTGAATTTGGTGAAGGATGGTGAAGTTTAAGTTGTTGTTTCAGTTTATACAGGTGAAATGTGATGGCGTCTCTGTGTAGGTATAATGGAGGAACTGGCTGTGAATCTGGTGAAAGTAGTGTGATGGTTGGTTTGGGTGGAAATTCAGTGTGGAGTGTGGATCATTGACAACCTTAGTGAAAGAATGGAAATGAAGCATCCTATTTGGTATACAAATTGAATGACAGTTTAGTTGGTGCACCACTGAACATCTTTCTGTTAACCAAAAGAAGAAAGGTATAGGTCTGCCACAATCAGAGACCTTAGTTTGACTTTTTCGTTTTTCTATTTTTTTTTCTTTTTTTCTTTTTTTTTAAAGAAAGAAAAATAAATGAAAACAAAAATAGAAAACAAAAAATAAAATAAAAAAATAAAACGAAAAGAGGAAAAAAAACAAAATAAAATTAAGTTGACTTTCCATTTATTTATAAAAATATCTTTCCAGATTTTGAAAATGATATATACAGTGAGGTTTCTTGATTTTAAAAACTAAATATAGATTTCTTAGTCTCAATTTCAACTCTTGATTTTAACTAACTTTTCCTCGTGTGATCCTGCCTTCCCGTTTGAGATAAGTTTATATTTTATTTTCTGAAATTTTGATATTAACTAAAATATATTAAATTTATTATATTAATATATTTTTAATATATTTAAAAATAATAAAAGAGATTGGGTTAAGATTTCAACATCTATGGGTTGTTGACAGTGGCGGACCTATGCATTGACCAAAGGGGAGACGGCTCCCCCAATTTTGTTTTTTTGAGTTTTTTATATATATATATATATATATATATATATATATATATTATATTTAGATATTATTTATATTAAATTTATATTATGAAAGTTATAATAAATGATAAAATAAAAAATTTAATGTAGACATTGATTTATAAAAGAGATTAGGATTTTTTTTTCTATAAGATTTTTTCACTATCTAAATTATCGTGAAAGTGTGTGAAAAGAAATAAATACAAAGAAATAGATGGAAAAGAGAGATTGGGAAAACATAGATTGAGATTGAAGTAATTCTGGCATGATCCCTCACGATCAAGGTTAGTATCTTATTATGATTTATATATGTTAGATTTATGAGATTATTTTTAGGATGTTTCTCCAAATTAAGTTTATCCCAAATTAGTATAAACCTAATTATGATTTTAAGGATTCTTTTATGAAATTGGTATGAACCCTAATTATACTTTTTCCCAAATTATTATAACACTTAATTATGAAATTTAGGGATATTGTGTTTTCTAATGCTTATGGTAATTTTTTTTAAAGTTTTGAATTTATACCATGTTGCTTATTTAATTAAAGTGGTATGAGTTTTTGATATGTATTGCAGTGTGATAATTGTGATTTCTGAATATAAATTTTATCTCTCTCTAAATAGGTGAGATGTGATAAATTTATATTAGAAAGATTATGATAAAAGAGTAAAAATTGATTCTTTATTTAGAGAAGCTTTGTGATAAACATAAAAAAAAAAATGCATATATGTTAATTAAACTTTTCATGAGAACCAAGAATTCAAGAAAATGAAAATCAAATCTCTAAAGTTCTTAGAGTTTTATATAATGTCTTCAAATTTGACAATACCCATCAAATCAAATTGATGAGGTACAAAGGATTGTTCTAAAATGATATTCATGGTTTAGTATCATGATATAATAGCAAATAATAGTCATATTTTGTTTGAATTCTACTATTATGTGTGTTTGTTTTAAGCAGAAAAAATCAGAAGAAAAAATGAAAAACCTTTTTTTAACTAAAAGAAAATTATATATAAAAAATTTAATTTGGCACCCCTAAATTTTTTTTCCAAATTCCACCGCCGGTTTTGAAGCCTGTGTGTCCTCTCCTCCTCGGTGCATTTCATTTTTGTTTTTAATGGAATTCACTTCATTGCTTATCTATTTATTCTGCATTTTTTTTAAGTTTACTATTGCAAAAACAGTTATTCACATATTGTAATTTATGTCGATCAACATGAAAATCGAATTTAAAAATATACAATAACAGTTTTTTAAACCAGTTTATACTCAAAATTTAGTGATAATAATGTGACAGGTTGATAATGATAGTATTATTTATTTTATATTATTTGGGTTATAGAGTATATATGGGTTCATATGTGTGTACACGAATTGTTTTATTCTATCACACAACTCAAAACCTAAAAATTGATTTCAGTTTTTAATAATTTTGAAATTTGAAAGAGATTAGATAAAATAATTATCTACCATTTAAATATAACACTTTCTTCTAGATAACTTAGTTATTTATCATATTAAAAGAAACTAAGATAAACATTAAGATTCCAAATATATCCATCACAAAAGATAAATAAGATAATCATATATTAATTAAAATCTAATTATGACCTAAAGTAAATATAATAATTAGATACGGGTTTTGAAATATATATATATATATATATATATATATATATATATATATATATATATATATATATATATATAAAGTATTAATTTCTTCATATCTATCATTAAAATATGTCAAAGTAGATATATTATAAGATAAATTATAGAATTCGGGTATTATCTTTTTTATTATCATAGTGATTTTACAATAACCCATTACTATAAAAGTTTTGTAGAGAGAGGTCCATTGTTATAGCTTTGTCTTTGTTTGTTGTTCTTGGGAAGAGAGATAGGAAGAAATACTAAGATGGCCGTTGTGATGACACGATCAGTGTGGTCATATAATCTTGAAACAGAATTCGAGTTAATTCGCAGGGTGATTGAGTTTTTCCCTTTTATCTCTATGGGTACAGAGTTTCCCGGCGTTATCTTTCAGTCAGATCCAACACTCCGACAGTCACAAAATAATTATGCAGTGATGAAAGCTAATGTAGATTGTATGCACCTCATCCAAGTTGGGATGACTCTTTCAGACCGTCATGGAAACCTTCCAACCTTTGGAACCTCCAATCGCTTCATTTGGGAATTCAACTTCTGTAAGTTTGATGTCATGTGTCATCCTCATGCTCCTCACTCTATTGCGCTCCTCCGACGTCAAGGTATGAATTTTCATAAAAATAGAAACTTTGGAGTCAACATTTTGCGATTCGCTGAGCTTATGATGCTCTCAGGACTCCTTTGCAACAATCATATTCATTGGATTACTTTTCATGGTGCTTATGATTTTGGCTACATGGTTAAAGTATTAAGCCACCGTTTTTTGTACACGCAACCACTTCTACCTCCCAACTTGGAGGACTTTCTACAACTTGTTAAATTCTTCTTTGGACACACAATATATGATGTTAAACATCTCATCAAATTTTGTCCCAACCTTTATGGTGGTTTAGACAAAGTTAGTGAGACTTTAGGTTTCGATAATAGTGCTAGAAAAAGTCATCATATAGTTTGGTTATTTTACATGTTTTTAATGAGATTAAAAGGTTGTATTTTCATGCACAAAATGACTTGGAAAAACATACCGGTGTTGTGTATGGTTTGGAGATGCTATGATATTTATAGTTCAAAACGTTTGTACTTCTCTTATTTTCATTATTTTCCATACAAATGAGAAAATGTACAAGTGCTGGTTACGAAGATAGTATCTTACGTTTGTATTTTGTTTTTCAAGCCTTATGTTTGCTGTTTATTAATGATCTTATATCATCGTATGTAACTATATAAAGGGAAAATATTTGTTTTCTATATACATACTTTAATTTTAGTTTTTATTAAGTAATTGTTTTTTTAAATTAAAATAATTTTATCAATTTTATACTTTTTGAATGGTTTTCTTTTTAAATTTAATTGTTTCTTATTTGACTTTTTTTTTTAAATTTAAGTATCTTCTTAAATTAAAATAATTATTTATAATAATAAAACTGGTTATAAAATAAATAATTAATTTTCTACAATAAAATTATTATATTTAATATATATATATATATATATATATATATATAATAGTAATAATAATAATAATATATTCTATTTGGACATGTTTTTGCTTTCGAATGGCTCTCTAGTTTTTGGTTCTAAGAGAGAAAGACCATACCATGGTTGCTTAGATATTCGACGCAAATTTGCAAAATGTTTCTTACGATTCGGTAAACTGAATATTTTTATTTGCAGAAAAAAGAAAGCTTGCATGGTAAGGGAAATTTTCTTTTATGAAAGTTAACATATTTATATGCGTGTACTTAAAAGGTCACTGTACCTCTCTTTCACCATTCCATATTAATTGAAAATATTTTAACTAAATGTTTTGAAAACATTTTTGAGATATTCGCAATTTTTTAATTTATCAGATACATATTTTTATGTAAATATTTTAATTTCTAATAAAATTTTATTAGTTATGCATTTTAGTGTATCATCAACTAAAAGAAATCTTTTAAGTCAAAATTTATAAAAATTTACTTGAGGTTATTCCTACAAATTGGTTTCATAATTCTATATATTAGAAAAATTTAATTAACGTCTCTAATACTACTAAAAAATTCATATCTCTTTGTCAATTTTATTTTAAGTTCTTTTCGTTGGAAATAATTACAAATTTTTGTTATAAAAAATTTGCAAGAAATTGCTATCAATATTTTTTCAAAATATTTTGTATAAAATATTTTTCGAAAAAAAAAATTGTAAGAAGTACTTGTGAATTTTATAATTTTGTAGGAAATAATTATCTATCAATTAAAATTTGTATAAAAAAAGACAAAAAAAGTTTTCTTTTGCAAATTTTTTTAACAATTTGTAAGAAAAATCTCATATAATATAAAAAATTCTAGTAGTGTAATCAAATAAATTAAAATAATTATTACCTAAACATATTATCCTATTATAATAAATAATTGAAACTTAATTTGTAAGTGCAAAAGGATTTAGTTATGATATAATTAAATGTTTGCATATTTCAATAATAGAATACAAAAAATTTAATATTTTAAATTATTTTTATTTTAAATTTTAATTTAAAAAATGGGGTTAAATATGTTTGTAACCTTATAGTGGAATGCAAAATTAGAATTCATCATTGTCTCAAACTTTTATACATTTTCATTCTCAAACTTTAAAAATGGATCGATGTAGTTTCCTTAAACTAATGATGTTAATTTGTTTTACGTGTTAAACGATGTTCTAGATAGACATTTGAATTGGAACATGTCAAACAATGTAAAAGTTCAAACGACAGCTGTAAGGCCCATTAAAATTTCTATTCTTTTCTGCCCTAAATTATAAGGGTTGCCTTGGTGAATTGGGCCTAAGGGCTGCCCAGAAAGGGAAAACCAGACCCCTAAGTCTGCCCTAACACCTTACTTACTTCACTTTACATAAAACAACATCCTTGTCCCTTCGAGCAGCCGCGTCTTTCCGCTAGGGTTTAGACCTCAGTTATCTCCAAGCTTGTTCAACCCCTTCTTGCTCCACGTAAGTTATCCCTCAGCTCACACTTCTCCTCACTGACCATATGTTCGTTTTTACAGTAGGGTTTCATCGTGAGCTTAGTTCCTAACTCAGTTCCACTGTCTTGTTCAGTTCGCAAGTCCACTCTTTGAGCTGCCGTGCTCCGCTAATTAGAGTCGAGGCACTTTCTAGCTACTTCCAGGTAAGGGAAGCTAGAAACCTTTTGTTTAATGAGATTGCGGTTTGTTTTGTTGTATTTTCATGAGTCTTGAATTGGTATGTTGTTGTGGATACATGGAATGGTTTGTGTTGTCGTTGGTGTGTGAAAATATAACTACTGCAAGTACGGACAGTGGCAGCAACTGATAATCTCGTCTAAGCGAGCTTGTCTCGCCTAGGCGAGGTGAGCAGAGGCTCGCCCAGGCCTTCTCGCGCGAAGAGTCGCTCAGGCAACCCGCTCAGTTTTGAGCAAGCGAGCGTCTCGCTCAGGCAAGGAGCGTCTCGCCTAAGCGAGAACGTGCAGAGGCCACTGTTCCAAATTCTCGAGCTCTCGCCTAGGCAAAGGGAACTCGCCTGAGCGAGAGTCTCTCTCGCCTGGGCAAGGCCCTTCAGCCTGAGCGAGGAGCTGGGCGAGAATTCGTTCCAGATTAGTGTTCTTCTTGTTCTTGGGTGTTTGGCCTGTATTTGATTGTACTATTATATGATGGCATGGGGGAAATGAGTATGCATGAGTGGGAGGGGTATGAGTTATGAACAATGGATTTTTTAATAATGTTATATATGTAATGAACATGAGATGGTTGGTATCAAAATGGCACGGTATTGGCATGAGGTGAAATGCTATATTTATGGTTAGGGATGGATGAGCTAGAATGGAATTCTACATGAAATGTGAATGAGGAAATTTGGTTATGAAGATTTACATGAGAGTCCTGTGCATGGAAATGATTAATTTATTGACTGATATGCTTTGTCTGTGTTAGTACGTAAATCCTTGAGATCCCTAGGTGGGGTCTCGGGGTCGTGCTTCAGTGGTCGGGACGTAATTCCACGACCCCTGTTAGTGGGTGTCCATGGTAGTGCCCCATCTGTATAACTAGGTAAGGATTCAAGGTAAGGTTGCATCCTGACGCTCTAAGAAGTCAGTTAGTCTCACCTAGAGCGGACTGACTCCTATGGTGAGAGTAGCAGGAGGCCTGAAATTCATTAAGGGCTAACCTTGTGGTGAGAAAAAATTGATTCATTGTAACACTTGTAACACATAGCTTGGGGGTGAGCAGAGGTATCCACCACAAGTGCAAGCATCCGCTAAATCCGACCAGGTTATATGTATCTGGATGAGTTGAGTCGAGTCTTAATGTATTGGTTGAAAGTCATAACATGCTTGGGTGTTGTATGTATAGTTGACTGCGAAAGTATATCTGATTGCATGATGAAATCTTTTGGCTCTAGCTTACCCTTTGCTTGTTTGTGTGTGGTTCTTCTCTTTTGCGATGATCATCAAATTATTGATGTGAACAGAAGCGAGAGGTTCTCGCGGTCAACAGGGGAATGGTGACTCCGCTGCGTTGCTCGCCTAGGCTGGATCCTGATTTATGATCTTTCTTTTAGGGCCACGACCCATGTAGCATCTGTCCTTTACATTCCAATTTGATTTCCGTAGAATATTTGTAACTATTTCTTTTGGCATCGTTTCGCGTTTTGGTTGGTTGTAGGGAGTTACTTTTAAACTCCGGGACTACGCTGAGATATTATTCTACTGTGACGCTTCTTTTAATTACGCTATTAATTAAATGGGTTGTTACAACAGCCTAAAATGCCATTTGACATGTACAAAAAATTTAAAGCAGTTGAGTTAGGAGGTAGAGATGACAAATAAACCCGCCCCCATGAGTATTACCAAAACTCGCCCCCATTTTGATGGAAAATTCCCGCATTGACTAGGTATAGGTATGGTGAATAATTAATTTTTCTATTAGGTATGGGGATAGGGATGAGGATGTACATATCCGCCCTATCCCCATCCTCATACCCACCATAATACACATCTCTGTCATATCTCTGTCCATGTTTAAATTATTAAAATACTCGTTGTCTATTATATATATATATATATATATATATATATATATATATATATATATATATATATATATATATATATATACACACACACACACATAGAGTGAGACAAACACACTTTCGATTTTTATTTCTTATTATTTGGTTTGTCATGAAATTCATTCTTACTTCCAATATATTTCTCGTCTTATCCCAACTTTTATGCAATTATGTTCAAATGATGTATGTCAATTAAGTACTTTTTCTATCTCATATTTGAATATTTTTACTCTTTTTTAAGATTTTTATTTATTGTAAATTTTCTTCTTACATGAGAATGTTTAACACTATTAATTTAAATGTTGCATAGTATAAGCCTTTCATTTATTAGGTAATATAAAAATGTATCTTCTTTATTCTATTATTATTAATTTTTGTTTCATTTGAAAAACACTTTTATTTCGCTAAAAGCATTTTTGTTATATATCAATCATCGATTAAGTTGATATTTGAAAAGTTTTCATAGATCTCTAAGGTATTTTTCATCTTATCATACCCTTAGTTATATATTTATTTTACTTTATGTGATTTCATTCAATGGTCTCTCAAATTGTTTCTAAGACACACATTTGATAATTTTTTTAAATATTTTTATTTGTTGTTTATTTTTATAATGTAGAATACTATTTTGATATTTTTTTATATAATTACTTTTATTTTCTTACTCATATCATATGTGTAATTTTATCATTATACTTTTATAAATAAATTTTATTTACTATAATTTAATAATTTAATGTAATTGTCATGAATCTTTTTTTATCGCTATCCAATATAGATTGAAGATCAAAAGGTGAAAGATCTATGTTAAAATTTTATTATTATTAGTTTAATCTTTGTTCTTTGTATGATTTTGGTGAGATGATGTAGTATAACTTTTATTAGTGTATAAAAAAAGAGATTTCATTAGAATTTAAAAAATTGAAGCAAATAGACATTTAAAATAATTTTTAATTTTAATATTTATTTTCCTTTTATATATTTTCAAAAAATATTTTTAAATTTTATCAACCGGTTTCATTTATGTTTACAAAATAAATGTTTTTTTATTTGGTATTCTAATTTGAAATGTATATAATTATAATATAATTTATTTCTAAATATTAGATATTGAAGAAACAACACTCCTTTTGATATTAAATATTTAATAATATTATATTTCATTTACCGTAATTTTTTATTATTTTATAAAAATTAATTAATTGATATTGAAACCGTAAGAAAGCGAGTATGAGTATGGGTACGAGTATATATCCATTACCCGGTGAGGATGGGGATGAGACAAAAACTTGATACATATTGAGTTTGGGTATGAGCATGAGGATGGAACTTTTCTCTCGGGATGGGTATGGGATAACGAACCTCGTCCCCGTCTCGTCTGTTGTCATCCCTTAAAAAGACTATATTTGTTCATTTTTAAAGTTCAGAGATAACACTATATAAAAGTTTGGTATATGGGTGAATTTGAATTTCGAGTCAAAGTTTTACGAGTAAAAGATATTTAACAAAAAAAAAAGGCTTAAATACCTTTTTGGTCCCAATTTTCGTGAGCTTTGCTTCGTTTGGTCCTCTTTTTTTTTAAATGTTTAAAATGGTCCTAATTTTTGTAATTTGTTGTCAATTTGGTCCTTTCTGCAGACGTCGTTTAAATTGTTAATGGAAGTGAACAGTAACTGCCATGTGTCACTCCGTGGTTTTTTTAATTTTTTTTAATTCTAAAAAGTTGTCCATGTGTCAAGTCAGCATTGTGACACGTGGTAGTATCTTGTGGCTTATATTCAATTTGGTCCCAATTTTTGTTAATTTTGTTCAATTCAGTCTCAATGTTTTCTCTATCCAAAATGACCAAATTTATTTTTTATATAAATGTTATATTGAAAATTTTATTTTTATTAAAATTCACATTTATTTTAAATATTTCTTTCATTATTTTTATACCAAACCTAACTATATTTTTGGAGGGAAACTATTATATATGGGTGATTTTTGGTACATGTAAGAAATAGGGTTAAAGTTAGTTTAAAATTAGAGGAAAATTTTTTCATTGTTTTTAAAATTAGAAAGAAAATTCTTCATTATTTTTTAAATGATTCAGTACAACACTTATACAGAAATTAAATTTGGTCAATTTGGAGAGGAGCAAAATTGGGACTTATTTGAACAAAATTAACGAAAATTGGGACTAAATTGAACAAAATTAACGAAAATTGGGACCAAATTGAATATAAGCCACAAGATACTACCACATGTCACAATGCTGACTTGACACATGGACAACTTTTTAAAATTAAAAAAATTTAAAAAAAAAATTAAAAATTTAAAAAAATTTAAAAAAATTTAAAAAAATTTAAAAAACTATGGAGTGACATGTGGCAGTTACTATTCACTTCCGTTAACGATTTAAACGACAATTGGGACCAAATTGAATATAAGCCACAAGATACTACCACATGTCACAATGCTGACTTGACACGTGGACAACTTTTTAAAATTAAAAAAATTTAAAAAAAAATTAAAAATTTAAAAAAATTTAAAAAAATTTAAAAAACTATGGAGTGACATGTGGCAGTTACTATTCACTTCCGTTAACGATTTAAACGACGTCTGCAAAAAGGACCAAATTGACCACAAATTACAAAAATCAAGACCATTTTAAACATTTCAGAAAAATAAGGACCAAACAAAACAAAGTTCACGAAAATTGAAACAAAAAAGGTACTTAAGAAAAAAAAAACTAGCAAATGAGACCACCTTGTCGAGCATTTGACATAGTGTTTGACACGTTAGACAAAATGTGCCAAAGCTTTGCTTCAAGTTTTGCTTTGCTTCAAGTTTCTTTCCACTTCTTAAAGTGACAACCTCAACATTACCATAATAACCTCCACTAGGCTCCTTTTCTTGTTCATATAATTTCACCACTGGTTGCATTTTTCCCACGTTAGGATGTTGTCTCAATGAAGGAGGTATAGATGTTTGTTGCATTAGTTCATCTTAGAGAATTATTTTATGCTCTTCGGTTCCAGTTCTTGTCCACCCATCCTTATGGTACTCTATCATTGGTCTTTGAAAATCTGGCTGTTGGATAAATGCATGAGCAGAGAACTGGGCCTGAGTACACTATTTCATGATCATCATCAATTCAGACATTTGATTCTTTAACTCATTTATCTTAGTCTTCTGACCAAACTCAGTCTCTTCCCACATTGCCCCCATGTTGTTGGTCTTAAAAAATGTTTGGGACCGAGTTCCTAGCTTCTGTTGGAATTTTATCCATCAACGTTCCTCTGTTGGCAGCATCAATGAACAACATATTCCTTCTTAAAAATACTGCATCAACAAATGTTTAGGCAGTTGGTGAATAGGACAGCTTGTACAAAGTTGGTAACATCAATTTGTGGGAAAGTCTACTGTTTGGATTGTATTATAGTACCCCAAGTACTATATCTTATAATTATATAAATAGACTTGTATTACCTTTTGCTAATTGTATGGTGTAATTTTTTCAACATAAGAGAAGGGACCTAACCTGGTGTTGCCGGTAAAAATCTCCTATGCTACAAATAACACCAACCCTTTATGAGAGATTCTTGCATAGTATAAAAGTGTAATGTAGTGATTTTGGTAGTATTACCATTCGTACCCAATTACTTGACTGCTCAAGTTTATCATTTATTCATGAAATGCAATATTATGCCTAATGTCATTGTTGGAACTAGGGATGTCAACAGGGCGGGTAGGGTACGGGTATTAGCACTCCCATACCCTACCTGCTGGATAAATATTTGCCTTGTACACGTACCCATATCCGTTAAGTATCCGTTATTCAGGTACCCGTCTATTTTTTTCATATCCGCGGGTATCCACGGGTACCGCGGGTGTTTGCAAAATTATTTAAAAAACAAATTTAATCATAAATTCAAATAAAATAAAATAAAATACATAACTGTTATAAATTTTAAATAAAGTTCAAATAAACTCAAGTTGATACAAGTCCAAATAATTGTAAAAGTAAATATAAAATGACGTTCAACACAATGGAAATTATTTAATTAGTGCTTTGATCAACAAATCCACTTTCTCCAATTGATTCTAAAAAATAAACAAAATAAACAAATAATAAACCTCAATTGTCACGTGCCAAGTATTCTTATTTTGATTCCATCATTTGGCAATAAGCATACCATAAACGTCATTGTCTATATAATGTTTGATGTATATACCTAATTTCAAAGAAAGGAAAGAAAAGAATATTAAGGAGTGTAAGTTTAGCGGGTATGCGTATCCACGGGTACGGATACTATAATACTTGTACCCGCCCCATTAACATGCGGGTATCAAAAATACTCGTACCTGCCGGTAGCGGGTATCCGTTTTTAATATTCGTTTTCTACACGTTGTGGGTTTTATCTGCGGATACCCGCGGGTACGGATTTTGTTGACATCCCTAGTTGGAACTCAAGACTATATTGCCCCTGAGGTATTACTAAAAAAGGGTTATAGTGTGGAGTGTGATTCCTTTGTTTTTATATTTTCATTTTTTGTCACTTAAGTTACATATATCTATTTCATGTGTTAATGGTTTTGTAATTTTGAAGTGAATGCACACAATCACTTTCCTTCACTCTTTTTTATTGGGCGATTAAGAGTAGTATAAAAGGTTAAAGTTCCAAATTTTCTAGTCATCATAAGAACTATATCAATGCATTTCTAAAGTTGAGAGACTAAATTGAACCAAAGTTTTGAAGAATGACTAATTTCAACTTTAACTCAAAATTAAGGGACACAAATGTATTTAACCCAAACAAAAATATTATAATAAAATTAATTATAAATAAAGTAATATTAGGTTTTTTCCTAACATGTTCGATAACAAGTCTTATGTTCTTAAGTTTTTATTGACTTTCTACAATTTACAAACTAAACTAACAATTCACTTTCATTTGTTTTGGTTTTAACTTTGATCTTGCAAGTGCTACAAGTTGGGTAACGTGACTAACAACAATGCAATAAGATTTTAGAAAATCATCTCCTTAAAGCACATTATTGTTTTATTTTATTTTTCTTTGCAATTTTTGTTTCATTAACAACTTTGCTTGTTGTTTCAAGTCTGCATAATTGTATAGGTTTGGTAGATTTCATTTTGACAACAAATTTTCTTTAACGTTCTGTTTTAAGTAGATGGAAGTTAGCTTACATGCTTGATTTTACGTTCTGTCACAATTTTAGTTGCTAGTTTTTATTGGCTTAAATATACATTTGGTCCTTATTTTTGTTGTTTTTATTCAATTTTATCTCTATTTTCGTTTTGTGTTCAATTAGATCCTCATTTTCGTCAAATTGTGATCAATTTGGTCCTTTTCACTAACAGTGTTTAAATAGTTGACGTTTTTGAACAGTACATGCCACGTGTCAACTACTGGTTTTTTTAATTTTTTTCAATTTTTTTCAATTTTTTTTGTATCAAAAAATTTGTCCAGGTGTCAAGTCACAATTGTGCCACGTGTCAATGCTAGTGCCACGTGTCAGTTTGTAATAGTATTATTTTTTTTTGTTCAATTTAGTCCATATATTTGTTATTTTTGTTCAATTTAGTCCCAATTTTTGTTAAAATAAATCAATTATGTTCTTTTCAAAGTGACACTATATTTAATGTCTTTTATACAAATTATATTAATATTTTTTCTTAAATTGACATTTGAATTTATTATTTTTTAAATTCAATTATAAATTATTAAATTTAATTATAAATTGAATAAAATTCTTATATTTAATTGCTAAATAGAATATAATTATTTAAAATATTATAAGAATATAGTTATTAAAGTTTTTTTTCTAATATTTATATTCTAAAATACTTTTAAAATTGATATATAAAAATATTTTAAATATTCAAAATATTTTAGAAAAGTAAACTAATATTTGTAAAATTAACATTAAAATATAAAATATTTTAGATTTTAATATCTAAAATGCAATAAATATTTTAAATATTTTAAATTTAAATGTAAATTTTACAAATGTTAATATATATTTTTAAAATTTTAATAATTATATTTTAATAATACTTAAATAATTATATTCTATTTAACAATTGAATCTAAGAATTATATTCAATTTATAATTAAATATTATAATTTATAATTGAATTTAAAAAATAACTAATAATAATATCAATTTTAAAAATTAAATGGTTCTATTTTAACAAAATTTGGGACTAAATTAAACAAAAATAATGAATATATGGATTGAATTGAACAAAAATAACGAATATTAGGACTAAATTGAAAAAAAAAGAAATAATACAACCACAAACTGACATGTGGTACTACCATTGACACATGACACAATTGTGACTTGACACGTGGACATTTTTTTTGAAATTAAAAAAAATTTTAAAAAATTTTAAAAAATTTTAATTTTTTTAAAAAAATTAAAAGATTAAAAAAAAATAGGAACTAACACATGGCATGTACTGTTCAAAAACGTTAACTATTTAAATATCGTTAGTGAAAAGGACCAAATTGACCACAATTTGACGAAAATGAGGACCTAATTGAACACAAAACAAAAATAGGAATCAAATTGAATAAAAATAACAAAAATAAGGACCAAATTTAAGCCTTTTTTATTTTAGCCATATGTTGTTATCTTAAAGTCGTAGAAAGTAAGTAAATATGATTTTATTTATTGTTTTAGATTAGAATGTTGATCCATTTCTACTTTCTTCGTGTGCTTTTTCTGTTTAGCTGTTTTAAGTTTTTTTTTTTTCAAGGTTCACGTAGTCATATATTTTACACCCTTAGTTCTTTTGAATAGATAAGTGTAGTTTTAGGGTAGTTTAATGAATTAGAATTTATTCACATAGTTTTTTTTTACAGTTTTGGTAGTGTTGAGATTAGACATTAGATTTAGTTGCATTTTTCTAGTTCATTCTTATTAGTTGTAGTGCATTTTCAGGCTTTCATAGGTAGTAGATTTTGATTTCTTTGCTATCTTCGGTAACTAGCATAGTTTTCAAATAGTCTTTTAACATTTGAAACATGTCTAGATAGTCACTTTACATTTTCCTTTTCTGGTTTGGTGTAGTCCTCATGTTTAGCCTAATTTTGACACTCTTTTTAGGTTCTTAATAGTAAGTTTTTGAATTTTGTAGAGATGTAGCCTTTAAGTTGATTTTATGGGTTATTTTTGTCATTCAAAACTTGCTTAGGTAGTTTCATTACAGTCTGCATGAAAGAGAAGTAGAATTTCAGTTTTGAAAAAAAATTAACCCTCAAGAGCTTTTGAGCCTTAATTCTTTATTGTACGATTGCATTCATGTAGAGTTGCATTTCAAAATTTGCATTGATTCTTTTCGGTTTTGCTTAATCTTGGATTGCACTCTGAACATGATCTAGGCCTTATTTGTTACAACCAATTAGCCAAATTTGACTCACCCTAATAAATTGCCATTGCATCTAAGGTTTTTAGCATGACTTGACCCTTTTCTAAATCCTAACCAAAAACTTGACCACATTATAAGCCAACATGAAGTCCTAGTGATTTGGAGTGTGTTTTGGATTGAGTGATGTTGTGATTTTGCTAAGATATAAACACAAGCCTATAGACATTGAGTTGTTGAGTGCAAACACTAGTCTTGGGAGGTTAAATCCGATTTTGTTGTCAGTCTTAATTGTTTCCTATTTGATTTTGATTGAACTAAGATATTTTGACTTGCTTAAATTTCTAAAACTTGAATTTTGATGTTTGATGGCCATTTTGATGTTTTTAGCTAGGATTGAAACAACTGAGTTATGCAAAATTGTGTTTAAGTATGAGTTGTAAGTGTGTTGGGATGTGTTTTTGTTTTTGTTTTGGCTAGGAGTAAAAATGGCCGAGTGTAGGAGTGTGTTATAAGTACATATTTTGTGATTTTTTACTAGTTAATAGGATCTTCTATAGGAATTATTTTAGTTAGTTAACTTATATTAGAGTAGATTTTATTTTTGTTAACTTTTTTTTTATTTTAGAATTAATGTTAATTGGGTAGTATTAGCTAATTTTTTGGAGTATGTAGGTTGTCATTTGTTTTCGGTAGTTTAGTCTTGCATTTATAAGTTTGGTTGACTTTTGGCATTTTAACTTCAAATGATGTTCCAACTAAGAAAATTCCAAACGGACATCGATTCACTTTTGTGTCAAATTGTTCTGACCTATAAGAGTAAAAGAAGCTACTCCAATTAGCTAATATGTGGAATTAAGTTAAGGTAGATAATTGAACGAGTATGTTATATTTTAGCTATTGTGTTTTTTGGTGTAGTTTATTTTTCTTTATTTGTTTTTGTCACTTCATCTTAACTAATGTTTTACTCTTGCCACATGTTTTAATTGAATATTTCGTTGCTTTAAATTGTTAGTTTTAGTTCTATTGTATAGTTTCATTAAATAGTTAAACTTTCTAGTTTTAATTTTTATTTCTTGACCTTTATAATGTTCTCATTTCAGATTTAAATGTAGTTTGTTCATTTAGGTTTACTAACATGTTCACTAACAAGTCTTTTTTTCTTAACTCTTTATTGACTTCATGCAATTTACTAACTAAAATAACAATTTACTTTCATTTGTTCTGATTTTAATTTTGATCTTGCAAGTGCTACAAGTTAGTTAGGTAACATCATGACTAACAATAGTGCTACATGGTCTTGGAACTTTGAAGTCAAGTGTAAAAAATAAGGTCAATGATAGTTAGTTGGTATAAGAGAAGCTAAATAAACTAGAAAACACAAATTACAGGAGAAAGGTCTCCCTTGGTCTTGTCAGGTTGTTTGGATGATAGGTAAGCATCCAATAATTTTCATCTTCAAATTGAAGTTCTATGGTGTAATCGTTAAAAAATTAATTTGAAATTATATATAAAACTATTTAGAGTTTTTTTAAAATAAAATTATGGCAAAAATATAAAATTTTAAAGTAAGCAATACCTTATGGTGATTATATATATATATATATATATATAAACCTATTTAGAGTTTTTTTTTAAATAAAATTATGGCAAAAATATAAAATTTTAAAGTAAACAATAACTTAAACATGGTAATTAATATTAACGATATTATTTTAATGAAATAAAAGTAGAAACATTGGTATTATTTTCTTTTTTAAAATTCTCTTAATAGTTTTATTTTCTTATTTTTATGAAAATATCATTATTTTGTTGATATATATATATATATATATATATATTATTTTTTTTTTAGAAAAATTATTTTCTACATCTTATTGTCAAGAAAACCTTGTCAAGAAAACCTCACCTGATATAACAACATTAAATGTGTTTTGAAAAATGTGTCAAAATAACTTTATGTCCTCAACCTCTCTTTGTCACTTGTACAAAAATTATCTATCTTTTACTGTCTTGATTTTCTCTCAAGACAGTAAAAGATTGATAACTATAAACTGTCACGTGGCACGATATTTTTAAAACGATTCAATTTTGTTCTCTGCAATTTAAGATCAAATTAGTAAATAAGTTCAATTACAACTTATATATACACATGTTACAATAATTATTTTTAATATATACATCAAATCACTTCACCTAAATATTCAAATTATTTTATTTTTTACATTTTTACCTTTGTAATCTTTTACACTTGAAATTTTGTACACTTGTAAAAAATAAAATGATTTGAATTTTTAGGTGTTGTGATTTGATGTATAAATTACAAACAATTATTTTGACATGTATATATAAATTATAATTAAACTTATTTACTAATTTGGCTCAAATATGAAAGAACAAAATTGGATCATTTTAAAGAATTAGGGTACTAAATTGAATAAAAAATTTGAATAGAGGACTAAATTAAAAATAACTATTACCATTACCACGTGTCATGACTGTAAACTGTCACGTGACACGAAGTAACCTGATACGTGACAAATTATAAATTTTTAGAAAAAAAATAAAAAATTGAAAAAAAATTATAAAAAATTAAAAAATTTCACTGTTAACAAATGTTCTGTACGGACATGTTGCTGGACACGGTAACTTAACGAAAAAGACTAAATTGAATCTTTTGAAATAATTGAAATACTACATTGTACCAAGAATTAGAAAATTAGAGAATAAATAAGTAATTATATATATATATATATATATATA
>Ga0214545_1007099_pt1 | contig 18994 bp, 6 predicted proteins | sample CNSS4metaG_FD_160064 | JGI IMG/M metagenome (GOLD analysis project Ga0214545, IMG submission 160064) | Root nodule microbial communities from cowpea collected in UCLA plant growth center, Los Angeles, California, USA - CNSS4 | ecosystem: Host-associated > Plants > Roots > Nodule | place: USA...
AATCTGTTTAGTAAAATCAATCTGTTAACTCTGTTTTTGATCGATTGAAAGTGTATAGTTCAATATTGTTTGCATCCTAACTTGGTGATCTATTTGATTCAATTAAAGGTGGTTTTTAGCTTGCAAATATAGCCTAAATTTTTAACTAGCCAATTCAACCCCGCCTTCTTGGCTTTTCAACCATTTCAAAACTAACAAAAACAATATATAGAAAAATATATTTACTACCTGAAGCAGCCTTAATCTTTGTTTGAGTCAAAATAATCACAAAGTTGCCTTCATTTTTTGTATCCTTCATAGCTTCCCTATACTTTGTGGCATATCCATCCCACAAAGTACAATTAATTATAGCACCATTGCATGATATCATTTGAACAAAATTAAAATTATTCAAACACAAAAAGAACCGTGAAAATATATACTTGCAAGAACCTTAGATCTGAGACATAAAAAATAACATTTCTTGAGCTTGGCTTGATTCTGACATTTTGAACCATCCCAATAATATCTGAACAAAACAAAGTAATTAGTTTCGACCATTTATATAGATACCAAATAACCAAAAATGTAATATATACATACCAATCAAGATTTATGGACAACAATTTCCATCAATGATTTCCTTTATACTTTTGAACCTGTATACTTTTAGATGTATATTTGGCATAGGGTGAGCTTTCACAGCAGTTTCACCAATAAATAACAACTTATAATCATGTTCACATATACAATATTGACCTTGGCTTTTCAAAATTTTAAAGTTATGCATCACATACGATTCACCCTCTACCAACTTTTCTACCCAAACAGCCAGGTCTTCATTTTTCATCATAGCGGGAATCATGTCCCCCTACAACATATGTATAACCATGACTAACTTTAAGTCAAACATAAAATGAAGCATGTAGTTAGAAATTGTAGCCACACTTACCTTGTCATCCACCAAAACTATTTCAATATGTTTACCTTCATCTCTATTGTTGACCTCCCAAAGGTCATTGATTCTAACTCAAAGTTTTAGGGTCTCCCTATTTCCATTAATATCCTTAATCGCATCAAACTTTTTCGCCATACTTTAACAACAATTTTGGTACCCAAGTATGGCTACAAACAAGAATAATTCAAGTTATTTGAGTTATAAAATAACTAAAAAATATACTCCCAAATTTAGAATAAAATTTCCAACCAAAACACGATAACTTATAACCTAAACACCAGAAGAACACAACCACAACATAAAGAGTGTAAATAAACAACTGCAAAACAAAAATCAAGCAACAACAAAAATAGAATCCACAACCCACAACCCTCAACCCAAACATGAAATAAAAAACAACATAAAAAAAGAACCACAAATTCCCGCAAACCCACAACCAACATACGAACGAAACTCCAGATTAAACAAAACGATTAGAACCTTAAACCCTTAAAAGATCAAACAAGACAATAAATAACCTATAACCCAAACGGACACACCTTCCACAAAAGCACTACACGACAACCACTATCCAAGAAAACACCTTTAAAAAACCAACAAATCCCACAACCAAAACAACTTACCTTGGACAACAAATGTAGTGACAGAAGAAGAAGCATAAGCAAAAAAGGAAAAATGAGACGAAAGAAAGGAAAGTAGAAATGTGATTTGAAATCTGAACCTACAAAGAAGCTTTGAAAGAAATCCATCACCCCTATCTACAGTGTTTGTGCCATTTGCATTGCATAAAACCAAATATCATGTTTGGACGCGTGTTCATTAGTTAGACATGGACAAGAAGTGAAAAATTGGACACATGTCAGCCATTTAAATAGGGTCATTTGTGTAATTTTGTAATACATGATATTATATCTAATTAAGAAAGCATATTCAAAATCTATTTACTGTGAACATAATAATATATTTTACGCTTTTGTTAAATATTATGTATTCAAAAGACCAATAACTTAAAACAATAATAGTAGTACTATTAATTGAAAAAAAATATTAAATATATAAATTGAATAAAATTTGTGAGATTTATTCCAAATTTAATTAAGGAAACAATTATAATAATATATACATATTCATTAAATTATGTCTTAAATATATTAATCGTTTGGAAACGCATGAACTTGAAACATTTTAAAAATCTCAAAAGATTTAAACAAAGCCCAACAAATGCATGTAGAAAAAAACAAAAATGAAATCCAGAGAATAATAAAAACACATACTTGCAATACCATCAATAAGACAAATCACCCATTTTAAAGGAATGCATGACATTAGTTTTGACAATTCAAAAAACTAAACGAAATTAAAAACTCGTAAACATGTGTAAAGGCATTAGGTTCCTAATTTATGAAAAAAACATAAAGAAAGTAAGGTGTGTGACACGAAAGAAAAATGTGGAAAAAATAAATATATTAATACTACATCTCAAATCAAAATTATTAAAACAATCTCAATTTTACGATTTTACATTCTAAAAAGTTAGGAAAACATTGCACCATTGCTCATAACACAGATTTGACAAAAATGACAAAGTACAACAAAGGAAAACATGTCACTTCAATTAATGAGTGTGATTCATGAAAGAGAAATGAAGATTTCTGGAACATGGAAAAGCATGTATACAAAAAAAATAGAAGGTTAGAAGTCTTGAAAATGGAATAAGTTTTGAAGAAGTTACATAAATTTAAAAAATAAATTATTCTTAAATAAATCACATGATGAAACACTTAAATGAAAAAAACATTTAAGTTTAATAGATAGATTATATTAAGATAATTGCATTATATTAAGATAAAATATAAGAGTTTGTATAAAGAATTATCTATAGAGATTATATTAAGATAATATTGTTAGTTTTGAAATGGTTGAAATGTCAATAAGGGGGGTTGAATTGGCTAGTTAAAAATTTAGGCTATCTTTGAAAGCTAAAAACCACCTTTAATTGAATCAATTAGATAACCAAGTTAGGATGCAAACACTATTGAACTATATACTTTCAATCGGTCAAAAACAAAGTTAATCGATTGATTTTACTAAACAGATTTTGTTCTGGTATAATCAACTGATTGAAACAGAAAAACAATCGACTGAAATACTGGAAAAAATGCAGAAATGCATATTCGAGTTTTAAACCAGGAACAATGCACAAGAATGATCAAGATAGGTTCTAAATGATTATGCAAACATGCTCAATGCCGCAGATGTCATGAAAACATGGAAGAACATGAAAAAGATTATTAAAGCACAAGGTCTTTAAACTTTAAAATGAATATGCAAGAGAGAAAGGTTAGAGAAGAGAAGAGACCACAAGATTTTTATACTAGTTCACTCAAACTTAAGCTACATCCAGTTTGTTAAGGCAACCTGAGCTTGACTTTGCACTATTTCAAAAGATTTACAAAATATCCACCCTTACACTTTCAAAATATGCAAAAACCACACAAAAGACTCTTGAATCACACAAGAATCACACCAGCACAACAAGAACCCTCTTGCAGACCTGGAAAACCACTAGGCACACTCACAAAGCTTGAGAAAGATCAAACCTCAGTGGTAGCACAACCCAGCCTACCACAAACCACTTTCTCCAAACTTCAAACCAAGCCAAAAGCTCCAAGAATTGATTCAAGATCAATCTTCAACTACTGCAAACTGTATTATCACGACAAAAAGAATTTGCACAAGTTTTTAGAACAATTTTGCGCTAAAACATGGTTAGAATAACTCTCTTTCGAAAATCATAGCTCTTATAGTCAAACTGTTACGAAATTCAACAGGTTGATTTCCAAATCAATTGGTTGATTTCACTTGACTTAACTGAAATCAGTCGATTAAAAAATAAATCAACTGATTGAATTTGTTGCAGTTTAAAACTACTACAACCAACCTTTTAACGTGTTAAAAAACCATTCAACGGATTAAAAGAGACATTTTAACCTGTTGAAAAACCATTCAACAGATTAAAAAACCCAACGAAGACCAAAAACATCTAATTAATGCTACAAGGTGTACAACATGAATTACAAACTTCAAATACACTTTCTTAATGATGTAACTATATGGAAAGCACACGCTCCAGCCTTGATCAACATGGATATCATCAAATCTCCTTTCCTTCATCAATGTAGGCTTCATTTCAATAGTAATGGCTTTAAGATAGTTCAAAAGGGCTTCACTAAATCTTCATCAAATCTTCAAGAAGCATACCACCTTGGCTTCACATGTAAACAAATATAACATATTTATGTTTTTTCTAAGGAGATATGAAGAAGTGATGTTAGTTTCTTTTATACATCTGCATAATATAAGAATTGAGAAAAGTGGATATTAGGGATTATTGTAAAAGGTTTAATCATGCCTTTGGTCCCCATTTTTGTAGCAAAATCTCAATTTGGTCCCTCTACTTTTTTTGCCTCAATTTGATCCCTTCTGTTAATGGTACAGTAACACCGTTAGAGGGGGTGCCACGTGTCAATTCCTGAATTTTTTTAATTTTTTGATTTTTAATTTTTGAATTTTAAAAAAATAAATAAAAAATTTGCCACGTGTCAAGCTTTCATCGTGCCACGTGGTAGTGACAAAGTGATGTGACAGTGACAATGACACGTGTCACTTATATGTCAGGTGTCATTTCCACTTTCTCAAATTGGTCCCCTTTATTTTAATTTGTCTCAATTCAGTCCCAATTTTTGTAAAACTTGAGCAATTTTGTCCCTCTCCAAATTGAAATCAAATTTAATTTATATATAAATGTACACAAATATTTCTATCAAAATTGATATTTGAAGTAAATATTTTTAACAAAATTAAGTTCATTTAATTAATATTATACATTTAACTTTATTTAAAATTATTTTAAAGTTGTTAATAAAAAATAATGTTAATAGAAAAAAATTACCACGACAGCTTGACACGTGGCAAATTATTTATTTTTTTAAAAATAAATTCAAAAAAATAAATAAAAAATAATATACAAATTCAAAAAAAAAATTCAAAAACTTATCAAAAAATCTAGGAAATGACTAATTTGAGATCAAATTTCCCAAAACAGGGATCAAATTGAGACAAAAAAAATAGTAGAAACAAATTGAGATTTTGCTACAAAAATAGGGACCGAAGACATGATTAAATTATTGTAGAATTAAATTAAATATCACAATTAATGTTAGTGTTTGGTGGCATGTGCATATATTAAGGTTTAGTAGAATGTACAGAGGATAAGACTTTATTGTTATTGCATTTAGAGAGAAAAAAGTTGTGTTATGTCGTTAGTATATGAAAACATTATTTTTGAAAATGATAATTATGAGAACCCATATGTCTAACTTATAAGAGTGTATGAAAAAAAAAAAGAAGACAAATCATAGTCCAAAGAACGAGGATGTATGCCCATTGATGCATCCTCTACCAATCATAGTTTAGTTTTTTTAGAAATTTTTTTATTACCAACTTTGTTAAAATCAATCTTAGTTGACTTACTTGATAATTGTAACATTCCAACACTACACCATTTTGTTGTTTAAATAACAACTAAAAAATGTTGCCTAAAGTAAAAAAAAAAAACTATGGTCTTAAGTTTAGGCAACGATTTTACCACAGTTTTCCAACCGTGGAGTATTCAGCTGTGACCATTGTTCAAAGACAATGGTTTTTTTCCAATGTCACAAAAGTTTAGAAGAAAATAATAGACCACACTTTTTAGCCAACATGTTATTTCATAGTTTTATACAACACAATTTAAAATTTTGTGTATTCTTTTAGGCAATAATGATTATTTAATTATTCGTGACCTTGGCTCTAATAGTTAAAGTACAACTCTTTCTTCTTAAGATTGTGACAACCAAAGTGTCATAATTTGATTGTGACTTGACCCAACTACCCTCCACCACAAGACAATTGATCTATCTTACAATAATTAATTAGGTCACATGATTGTAATTTAAAAATACTTAAAGTTAAATTATCATAATTTTAAAAATATGGTCTAAACTATCCACATTTTAATAGTTGTTGCCTATAACTATCAACATTTTCTACCATATTGCTTAAAACAAATAGACAACATTTTTTTGTATGCTCTCTAGGTTTAAGGAAAATAAAACTCACTATATAAGCAATAATAAAAAAAAATTGTGGCTTATTCCTATTTTACACAATGGTTTTCTAGTTGTTGTCATTCTAGCGTTGCTTAATCTATAGGTATGAAGAAGATTCATAGTGTATAGTATAACCGATAAGGAAACAACACAAGGAAGATGCCACAATTTCATTATTTTGCCTACATTTTCTATGACAACTTTTAAAAAAAATGTTGCCTAAATAATCAACAATTTATAAAATGTGGCCTTTATTAGTTTTAAGCCACACTTATATATTTGTGGCCATTTCTATGTTTAGGCAACACTTTTATACATGGGGGCTAGTTCAGTGTGGTCTAAAGTAAAAAATGGTGTAGTGCAATTTTAGCAGCTTAAAAACTAATAAAATAGGATTGTTTCACTATAGGAGTTAAAATAAAAGATTCAATGTATAAAGCATATTAATATAGTCCTAGAAAAGATAGGACTATAAAAGGATAACATTTATACAAACCAACTAAAAACCAATTCTAATTCTAAGCACAAACCACTCACTTACAACAACTCCCACAGAAACCTTCCACCACCCTAAAAGATGGCTCTGCATCCTCCATAGGTGCCTCTGACACTGAAACCACATATACTCCGACCGAATAGGTGATCATCACAAAAGAAAGACAAACAACAAAGAAACACAGAAAAAAGGGTAAGCTAATGTGCAAAAGAGATAATTATACGTATTTATATTTAAACCATGCCAAATACTTACAATCATGTTATAAAACATAACTCTGATATATAATCACACAAGCAATTGACACTAAACTCAATTATCCGGATACATGCATTTGACATTGGATCTCCTAGCGGCCTGCACTTATGGATGGTTCCCAAACTCTGCAGAGTTTGGCCTCAAGGGGTTATCACCCAACCATCAACAAGGTAAATCCCCTTCGTGCCTAGGACTTGATTGAGTCCAATGGCTAGGATCTCCTTCATCTCTTAACTACATAATGTACTCTGCTCTACTTGAGCGATTGTAGTTATTAGAGAAAGGATACCAATCCAATAACGAATCCTTATGCCGATGCATACACTAAAACCTCCACACAGAATTTCTCCTTGAAATTCTTTAAACATCATAACTTTGCATGCTCACATAACATTTCATACCAATTATCATCTAATATACCCATAATAACATTTTTTTTTCTCAATTCATAGCAATAAGGACTATAGAATCCAGTTCAAGTATCTACAGAACATCCAAAGTAACCAAAACAACAAAAATAGGAAAATAGAGCAATTGGTGCTATACATGAAATACATCCAAAAAAAGTCAGACATGTGTCACTTATTGATTGAGCCCCCTCATGTATATGAAATATTGTAATTTTGGGCAAAACTTTATTTGCTTTTTTTTTCAAATTCCATAAATGAAATTAGATGAGATGACATTATTGCGGTGTGATTTGTTAAGAATGAAAAATATGTAATGAGCCTAAAGAAAAGATGTAATGCACATTATTTATTTGTAGAAGATGAAAAGCAAGTATACCAAGGTGAGAGCTTTACAAAAAATTAGAAAGTTTATTGAAGAAGATAGGTCAGTTTTTCAAAATTGATTAATTTAAAAAATAAAAAATAAAATAAAGATTTGAAGTGCAGGGACTCTAATCTTTCAAAATTTGATTGATGTTTGGTAGTGGATTGAGTCCCATAAATCATAATTGTTGTTGTTCATAACAAATGGTGTCATAATTTAAAAAGAAGACGTGTTGGAAGAAGTGTTGATTTCTTAAAGCTTATTCAAGGACCTATGTTGAGAAATTTAAGAAAAAAATAATTTTGTATGAATTAACTTGTGTGTATAGTTGTTTATGAGTTGTTGTAACATTTCTTTTCTTTTTTAGCATTTATTTTAAACACTTAAAATTAAAAATATTAAAAGAAACAAAAAATTAAAAGTACACTAATTTAATCTGATGAGAGAAGAATGGTACACTAATTTTAAGCAAATAGCAAATGTAAATATACTTACATGAATACATAAGCAATGTAATTCAAAAGAAAAAGTCTAGTATCTTAGCTGGTCTCCTTCCTCTTGTCCATGAACACCACAAAATTTCATCCAAAATCTCTTCCCTTGCTAGCCATTTTTACCTGTCTTTGGAACCATGATGGTATGTTTCGATGAAGTAATTCAAGAGGCTAATTCATTTATTTGGAAAATTTAGGAAAATGACATTGAAGAATTTTAAGAAGGTATTTCAATAACTAAAATTGAAGAAGGTATTTCACTTAAAAAAAGACAAAAGTAACTTCATGGATGTCTCTCATCCTACTGTCTAACCTTATTTCCATCTATAACCCATCTGCTCACGCCATAAGCAATCATAGCAAAAGAACGTAAAACCAACACAAGAAACAAGGGTAAACTAATTATAAAATATGAGAAATCGTGACAATCAAAGGAATTTAAAGTAATGTAATTAAGCACACACTTGATAATTCAAAATCACACTCAAAACTAGACAACCTCTAGACTCAATTTATTCGGACTTATGCATTCCACTCAAACTCTAGAAACTTTGCTTTGTCATGTAAAATCAAATTCTTAGTGTTATAATTTCAAGTAATGATACTTGGTTTTCTCCTCTCACGATAAAATGAGTTCACTTATAGCCTAAAAGAAATGGAGTCCACGACTCCAAAACTAACAATAGGAACATTCTTCCCTCTTCACCACCTAAACTCCTTCCTTTATATGAGTTTATAAGTCTAGTAGAGTATAAGGATAGTTTCCAATGAGTGTCCCTAGTGAATGTATAACACTAAACCTACACATTATACCTTTCCTCCTTAAGAATGATACAACCATATAGTTCACACAAGAATAGTAATATCATATTCCTCTCACCATATACTATCATCCTTGAATAATTCTCATACATCTAATCAATTTACTTCTCCAAATCATTCAAATATGAATTTCATAGATTTGCTTAGCGAACACATACATTTGCTCAACAAGTCACCCCTAGAGGGTCACTCGCTTAGCGAATTGATGCCTCACTTAATGAACCCAACACTAGAACCAATTTAAAGTTAATTCGCTTATTGAGACAGACTTGCCCAACAAATCCTTATCCTACTAACTCTCGGCCAAAATCAAATTCAACATTCCGTCAACGAGAGTCTTCTTGTCCAACAAGAAGATCTCTTTGATTCTCTACTAAATTCAATTTTTTTGTCGCCGGCCAACGAGAAGGGGGTTCATCCAGAGAATCTGCAAAATCGTAAATAGTGTCAACCTAAAATTTGAAAGTACTAAACAAATAAAATACCACTTCATGCTTTCAACAATCCAAGAACATACCAAAACAATAATTTAGAAATGCCAACATCAACCAACAAGTTCATTTCACACTTTTATCCATTAAAGAACATCAAAATTCCCATTTTGAGAGATTTCTCATTCAACATGTTATAAAGGAAAATTCAACGACTCAAGTAAGAGAAACATGAAATTCAGATTTAGAAACACAACTCATTTCACATTCATCAATCGTAAATGAAATTCAACGGGAGAATAACTAGCTTCCCTTGATTTGGGAATTCCACTTGATCTCCCACAACCCCTAACCTTTAGGTTTTGCGGAAAAACACTCAACCAACACAAGAAAGGGCCTAAAATCAAAATCTAATATGCTCTTAGATTTCACTAAGACTAAAGTTTAGAAGATCTTATGGAAGCACATGCACAACCACCATTGTGCAAACATATGAATCAATTTTAGACTCAAAGAAAAGAGTAGAAGAAAAGCTTACTCTCTTGAAACAACTTGGTGAAAAAGGATGTTTTTTTCCTTTTCTAGAGTAAGACTGCACAAAGACGGTTGGAAAGAAAGTTGAAAGGGAGAGAATATTTCTCTCTTAAGATGCTATTGCGCCAAGTGAGAAGAGGAAACAAAAAATTAGAGAAACTGAAAGGGAGATAGAACATAGAATAATAAGAGAAGAGGGATACAAATTTTACATATATCATTAGTAATTTACAAGTGAAAACACATGCATGCATACGTTGTTCTTTTTTTTTATGGTAAAAAAATTAAATAATTTTTACAATTTTATTACAAACAATATTTTTTTGGAGATAATTATTTTTATTAAAATATACCAAAAGAGAAAATCCGTATAAGTGATAATAATAATAATAATTTTATAATTAAAAAAGCAAACACAAGCTATTATAGAATATCCGTGATGGAAAGCCTTTGGGCTTATTTAATTAGAAATATGGGCCTTATTTGAGAGCCCATGACCCAATCACTTGATAAGTGAACAGAACAAACCTAAGAACAAGTTTTCATTTTACAATTGGGTGGTTCTATCCTTCTCTAGGTGTGGTCGGGAACGACAAAGAAGTTAATCTAAGAGAAGAAAGAAGGATTACAGCGATGGCGCATCAAGGGGAACCGACGAAGCTGCGGTGGGGCGAGCTGGAGGAGGACGATGGCGAGGATCTGGACTTCCTCCTCCCGCCGCGACAGGTCATAGGGCCCGACGACAACGGCATAAAGAAGGTCATCGAATACAAGTTCGACGAGGACGGCAACAAGGTGAAGATCACAACCACCACGCGCACCCGTAAACTCGCCAACGCGCGTCTCAGCAAACGCGCTGTCGAGCGCCGCTCCTGGCCCAAGTTCGGTGACGCCGTCCACGAAGACGTCGGCAGCCGCCTCACCATGGTATCCACCGAAGAGATCCTCCTCGAACGCCCCAAGCCTCTTGGTAACACCTCTCCGCAGAATCTACCTTTTATTACCGTTTTCATTACAATTTCTCTGTTTTCTTTCTTAATTGCACTGTGGTAATGTCCGTGCTGAATGCTAATAAGCTATTGGAGAAAATGCATAAACTGCAATTACACTGTAATGAGTCCCACATTGGGAAGGTCACCTCAAAGGGGAGTCCTTATAAGGACTTAGGCTCTCCCACACTAATAACTAGCTTTTGGGGTGTGGTTCTCCCAATGACTTATGTTCATTACAAATGGTGCTTTCATTGAGAGCCGGCCAACCAGTGGTTGTAGACCCGCCGGGGCTAAATGCCCGTCGTGGTGGTGAGGCCCGTCGTGGTGGTGAGAGCCGCCGGGACGTCGGCTTTTGAAGGGGTGGTAATGTAATGAGTCCCACATTGGAAGGTCACCTCAAAGGGGAGTCCTTATAAAGACTTAGGCTCTCCCACTCTAATAGCTAGTTTTGGGGTGTGGTTCTCCTAAGGACTTATGATCATTACATACACTGAATCACCTCTTTCTGTTCACAATTCTGGATGACCATCACAATTGAAACAAATCATGATGTGGCACTATTTATAGCATGGTTTTTTGGACTTTCAATTTGATTTTCCGATAACGACATTTGCACACTTTATTTTAGAGAGGTTGGGTGTGGGAGTGGTTGAACATCATGAAAACTACACAAGAAAAGAAAATCTCTCTCAGTAGATTCTGTTTTTTCTTTTTCATTTCGAAACACTAATAGCTTGAACAAATTTCAAAACCCAGTAGATTTTGGATGAGGAATTGATTGCTGAAAACTGTAAAAAAGTTTAGGGAAATAGTGATAAAAAAAGAAAGCAATGTGAGAAAAGAATTTAAAGGGCTCTAAATTACTGGGTTTTGAAAAACCTGTGGTTGTGCATGAGAGTGAAGACGTGAACTTGAGGTCAGTGTGATTAGTATAGGTATCTAGATACATGATTGTTATAGAGGAGGATAATAAGATTAATCTATCATCAGTGTTTAATTACTGTGTTTGTGTGATTGTTAACAGGGTCCAAAACGGAGGAGCCGAAGAGTGGTGGAGACCCCTTGGCTCAATTCCAGAAAGGTGCTGTTCTGATGGTGTGTAGGACTTGTGGGAAGAAGGGTGATCACTGGACCTCAAGGTGTCCATACAAGGATCTGGCCCCGCCATCTGAGGGATTCGTGGATAAGCCTGCAACATTAGATGCTGCAGCGGCAACAGGTGGCGCAACCAAGGGAGCCTACGTGCCTCCTGGTATGAGGGCTGGGGCTGAGAGGAGTAGTGGATCTGATATGCGGCGAAGGAATGATGAGAACTCTGTGAGGGTAACCAATCTCTCTGAAGACACAAGAGAACCAGATTTGCTGGAGCTGTTCCGTCCTTTTGGTCCTGTAAGCAGAGTTTATGTTGCCATTGATCAGAAGACTAGCATGAGCAGGGGTTTTGGCTTTGTTAACTTTGTGAACAGGGAAGATGCACAGAGAGCTATCAACAAACTTAATGGGTATGGTTACGATAATCTCATACTTAGAGTTGAATGGGCAACCCCTAGGGCAAACTAGATGTTTAGTGCTTTTGCCCCTTCTCTTATAAATGGTGTTCTGAAGGTCCTTCTATTTTTGTGGTCAAAATTTTTGTAGTCCAAGTCATGTAATTGTACTTTTTTCATTTGTGATGATTTACTATTTAAAATTATACCCTTAAGATCTTAAGCTAGTTTTTGATTATCAGGTTTCGCCATACCCTTCTACATTGTTTCATTTTGAAAGTAAAAATGGTTGATCTTTCCTAGCTTAGGATGCTATGGTATATCAATTTTCTTTCTACACTTTATTCCATTTGAAAGTAAATGGTTGATCTTTCTTGGATTAGGATGCAATTGGATATCAATTGGGTCAGTCCATCTACTCTATTGTATTAACTTGCTGGTTTTGACATTCTTACTCATTAACTATGGACACTTTTAAATACAGTATATTAGGTAAAAATAATAGAGATATTGAAAATCTAAATATATTAGAAAATCATTATTAATAAAAGATATTCTTCATATAAATATTTGTGATTTGTTTTTCTAAATCTGTTTTCCCTTCATAATTTTATTGTATTCTTTGGAACCTCCCCTTCACAATATCTATGTTATAATATTGGAGTTTTAAAAATATAATATGCAGATCTGAAAAGTAATACTTTTTCTTTTAATTTATTCTTTCGGAATGTTATTTAATTCAATAAAAATTCAAGAATATTTCTGATCGTGCGTTAACGTTTTTAACTGTAATAGATTTAATTAAGGATTTCCATTAAAGAGGTACATTTGTGCCAATCAATTGGCGGCTCCAATATATTTTAATTTATATTATTACTAATTAATACATATTATCAAAATCAATCTAAAAGATTCAAATAAAAATATTCATTAAAATAATTTTTGAAGTTATTACTGGTGAGAAAATTTAAGTAGTAATGTTTATATGTAATTTAATATATATATATATATATATATATATATATATATATATATATATATATATATATATATATATATATATATATACACACTAACTGTAGAAAATTTAGATTAATTCAAAATGTCATACAGAAAACCTTAGTTGTTATTTAATATTCTAACATTGTACATATTACAAATTATATTGGTTGACTAAAGATTTTTAGTTGTGAACCTAAGAATGGGAGTTAAATGTTTTTTCATTATAGTAGGAACAAATTAAGAGTTTTTAAGAAGGTAGTAGTCGTGGGATTTTAATTATCTGTTATATTCTCGTTTCAACCTTTAAATTAAATTATATTTTGGATGGAGTTATTACCATATAACAAATTTCAATATCTTTACAATTATTTACTTGTGTTGGATATAGTCTTATGAAGTAAAAATTAATTATTAATTATATATAATTATTTAAAAAATTGAAATATTCTTTCATAATCTCACTATTATTTAGCAAATAATCTCACACACACGCGCATATATATATATATATATATATATATATATATATATATATATATATATATATATATATATATTCTTTAGTAAACAATACCAAATTTTGTTAACCGAGTAGTATTAATATTTTTATCAGTTACATTTTTATTTAAAATTAGAAAAATATATAAATAAAATATAAGAATTTTAAGTTTTTAATCTTCCATAATTTTCAACGGATACAGTAGACATTAATTTAAATTTTCTTTCCGCATTAATCCGCAAAGAAAATTCTAAAATTTATTAATTTTGTGACTTTATTTTCAGAAAAAAGTAAGTAAAGTTATTTTTTGACTATTTTTGATTCGTTCATGTGTAATTATTGATTGACCAAATGCGAGGGTGAAGAGCGCATCTTGAGCTTTATTTAAGTGATTCGATGATAAATAAAGAAAATCTTTCAACTTGCTTATATTGACATTAGGTTGACAACAATTTCTAATTATTTGAAGATAACATCGCATTAGTAAACTTTGTCTATATCAGTTTCAAATTCACTATTGATTCAATTGCAGACTTCTAAGATGACCTCATTCATGGTTTGTTCAATCTCTTCTAAGATTTATTATATGACTCAAAGAATATTTACTTAATATATTTTTTATTTAAATTAGTTTTTAGGAAATATTTTTGTTTTCAAAATTAATTATTATTTTAGAATTAAAAAATCAAGATGAGATATTATAAAGATTTTATATTTTATATATATATATATATATATATATATATATATATATATATATATATATATATATATATAAATTTTTTTATATAAAATATATGTTATATTTATGTATGACTCATAATATATCATACTGTAAGTATATAACTTATATATGACCCATAACATTCGTATTGTAATTATATGACTTCTAATATTTTGTAAGTCCGCATCACAATTAAATTTATATTAAACTCTTCATATCAATACGCAAGGTGAAGTGAATATCTACTATACTTAGGAGTATATATATATATTTGGTAATGATTAAATTACTTTTATATTTTAATATATCGAAAATAAACACTAAAAAGACGAAAAATCAAATAAAAACTAACGTGTTTACTTTTAAGCAATGGTAAAACTAGTATGAAGAGAATTGAGATACACTATACATTTTTTTTTTCTTATACACTTTCTTCTGTGTTCAAAGTTATTACTAAAGTTATAAAATTGGGAAATAAGTTAATTATATATAATATGAAAATTTCAAAATTTTAAATATGTGAGAATGAATTCTTCGCTTTGATAATACTTTTTTGTAATACAAACTTTGGGTTTATATAAGGTTTCTGCTTATACCCCTTTAAATGCTAATTGCACCTCCATAACTTTGAATATTTCCTTTGGTGTTTTATTTGAATGTTGAATCCTCCTTTTCTCAATTTCGCTTTATCATGACTATTATGTTCCATGTGTATCTGGTGGTGGTTTGAAGTTTGGGAGGTTTTGGTAAGTGAAAAAATTATGAATGTGTAAATTAAGGTTTCTTTGTGTTATATGTTAATTTTAATTAACCTTTTCCTTTTTTACGCTGTCCTCATAATTAGATACTAAATACATTGATATGTTTAAATTAGGTTAAATTATTTCAAAGGTCCCATTTTTGTAACAAAATCTCAAGTAGGTCCCTTATTTTTATTTGAGTCAATTGAGTCCCTATTTTTTAAAATTTGTTGCAATCAGTTCCTTTTTGTTGGTTGTATAATAACAGTGTTAATTATGTGTCACGTATCAGCACGTGATTTTTTTGATTTTTTTTATAATTTTTTTTAAAAAAAATTAAAATTGCCACATGACAATCTGACATTGTGCCACGTGGCAGAGACAGTGTGATGTGGTAGTGATGGTGCCATGTGTCATTATTGGATGTGAAAAGTCTCAATGTAGTCCTTGTATTTGTTATTTTGTTTCAATTTGGTCCTAATTTTTTTAAAACTGAATCAATTTCATCTCTATATCAAATTTAATTTTATATAAATTTTACAATAGTATTTTTATTATAATTGATATTTTTAACAAAATTAAGTTTATTTAAATGTATATTTTGCATTGAACTTTATTTAAATATTGTTTCAAATATTTATATATCAATAATTTATTGACAAATGCTAGAATTGTTATAAATTTTTTTTAAAATTTTATATTTGAATTTATAAAGTTTTTATTTATAAAGCAACTCTAACATTTATCTATAAATTATAGATATATAAATATTTAAAACAAAATTTAACTAAATATCAGTGCAAAATATACATTTAAATAAACTTAATTTTTTAAAAAATATCAACTATAATAAAAATACCATTGCAAAATTTATATAAAAATTAAATTTGATACATGGATGAAATTGATTCTGTTTTAAAAAAATTGGGACCAAATTGAGACAAAATAACAAATATAGGGACTATATTGAGATTTTTCACATCCAACAATAACACGTGTCACTACCACTGTCACTACCACATCACACTTTCTCTACCACGTGGCATAATGTCAAATTAACACGTGGCAATTTTAATTTTTTTAAAAGATTATAAAAAAAATGTAAAAATTAAAAAAAATTTAAAAAGAAATAAAAAAAATCACGTGCTGAGACGTGACACATAGTTAACACTGTTACTATACAACTAATGGAAAGGAACTGATTGCCTCAAATTTTCCAAAATAGGGACTCAATTGAATCAAATAAAAATGGGGGACCTACTTGAAATTTCGTTACAAAAATGAGGACCTCTAGAATGATGTAACCTTTAAATTATTACTGGAATTAATTGTAAACCAACTAAAACATAATTTTAAATATTTTAAAATAATTAAAGAATAAATTGAACTCTCAAAATATATGATCAAATTTAATTATCCTAAAAGATTAGCCTACAAGTTCAATTAAGTTTTGGTGATTTGGACCTAAGGCCCAATCAAAGGCCTAATCAAAAGCATGCTTAGAAGAATATAAGAAGAAATGAAGAGAAAAAAAAGTCTAAGTCTATACTAAAGTCTAGTAATTAAAGATGAGTCTCAAGTGGTGGAACTTAGTGTTCCTTCCTCTGAGGCCATTCAATGTGAGAACCTTTTGACAAAAAGAATCTTTAAATAAAGTTCTCCATGTTGAACAACATTTGTATCTCCTTTTGTGTAAAGGAACATTCACATGCACTGCCACATCTCTTAAGCTTAAGATTGTACCTCCTAACATTGAAAATATTTTAAAGAATTTGGTGATGTATTTCTTAAGAAAGGGCCTATTGGGCTTCCTCCTTTTAGGGGAATAGAGCACCAAATAGATTTGGTGTTTGGGGCCAGTCTTCCAAATAGGACAACCTATAGGACAAACCCTCAAGAAACCAAGGAGATATAGTCCATAGAGAAGGGTTGGGTTCAAAAGAGTCTTAACCCTTATGTTGTGTATGTTTTGTTAGTACCTAAAAAGGATGGCAAGTGGAGAATGTGTTACGATTGTAGGACAATAAATAACATAACCATTAAATATAAGCATCCCATTCCGAGGCTAGACTATATGCTTGATGAGCTGCATGAGTCTCTCATGTTTTCTAAAATTGATCTAAAGAGTGGTTATCATTGAATAAGAATAAAAGAAGGTGATGAGTGGAAAATTGCTTTTTTCTCTTCAAGCTAGGTTTTTACCCTAGATCCATGTGTCTCCTTAGGGTTCATCTCCTAGGCCCAAAACTTTTCACTACAACCTAAGGCCAAAATACAAAGTCCAAAAGAAAACCTAGACTACTTGGCCCATTATACAAAGCCTAAAAGAAAATCCTATACTACTAGGACCATAATACAAGGCCCAAAATAAACTTAATCTACTATAAACTCACTAATGGGCCATGATGATAAAAGCTTGGGCTCGCCTTTCATAGATGACTCCAACTCTTCTTAAGTGTGCTTGGCCATGGCTAGGGGGTATGCCATCACTAATGCACCTAGCACATTCATGAGCCTTATGAATTATATCCTTAGGGATTGCATAGGTAGATTTGTAGTTGTCTATTTTGATGATATTTTGATATATATAGTTAGTGTAAGGCCCACTTACTTTACTACCTTTATTTTAAAGGACTATCCCAAATAAGTTGGGCCTAGGGCTGGCCCATAAGGAACCAAAGCCCCTAAACCAGCTGAAACACTTTCATTCTTCTCACTTTCAAAAAAATAGCCTCCTTTCTCTTAGAACAGTAACGTTCCTCTGCTAGGGTTTGAGATTCATCTAAGTTCAACTGAGTCCAACCCATTTCTTTCACTCACATAAGTTACTTCCGATGCATACTCTTCTCTTTTAGTTTAATCTCTGTGCTTGCCATTAGGGTTCCTCGTAATAATCCTGTGCTTCCTCTGTATTGAGATTTTCAGCTCTTAAATATGCTCTTGGAGCTGTCTTGCTCATTCGCTTAAGGGTCAGGGTCGTTGTGACTAGCTCTTTCCAGGTAAGGGAAGCTAGGGTTTATGTTTTTAAAGTTATTTTGCCGATTTTTGGTCTGTTGTATGGTTGTGATGCTTGAATGAGGTTGTTGGTCGAATAAAAATGTATGGTGTGCAAGTATGTTTGATTGATGTGGCGCTACTCTTTTTATGCATTGCACACTTTTCGTAAAATGAAGATTTCTACTATGTTAACTGTTGGATCGAGCTGAAATTTTAACAGCTGATCCTTAACACATAGCTTTTGATTTTGACCGGTCCGATCTTGAATCATAGCTCTGTAGTGAGAGCAGTTTTTATCGCAAGATCGCTGTAGTTTGGTTGTTTCTCTGATCTTGAATGGTTATTACTGGCTTGAATCTAATTGTTATATTAAAAGCATGTGATAAATGATTATGCATGAGTGATGTGATTCATGGATTGTGGATGATGGGTTTGGTATGAACTTGGCATGTGATTTAAATGAGATGGTTGGTATCAAGGAGACATGGTATTGATATGGAATACAAATATATATTCACTGTTTGGGAAGGATGAGTTGGTATGGATTCAACATTTGGTTATGAATGAGAATGGGTTGTAAAGGTTGGCATGAGATATTATGTATGGTAAACATTACTTGATTGATTGAACATGATTGGTCTGTGGTCAGTGCGTAAT
>Ga0214545_1007100_pt1 | contig 18992 bp, 9 predicted proteins | sample CNSS4metaG_FD_160064 | JGI IMG/M metagenome (GOLD analysis project Ga0214545, IMG submission 160064) | Root nodule microbial communities from cowpea collected in UCLA plant growth center, Los Angeles, California, USA - CNSS4 | ecosystem: Host-associated > Plants > Roots > Nodule | place: USA...
TTATTTTTATTAAAAGTAATGTTTTCTTTTTTTACAAGATCCAATCCATTACATTTTACACACTAATTATTTCTATATTAAAATATTTTACTTGTAAACATTTAAAAAATAAAATAAAAAAGAATTAAACGATTATGAGTATATTATAAATTTAAATAGAGGAAAAAAAAACAACAAAATAGAAGACATTAGGCAAAGAATTAGATGGTAAAACAAATTAACAATGAATAGCATCAGTGTTAAATGAGTGTTTTTTATTGCAATCCAATGCTTTATCCTATTCTAATTTGTTTTTTTTGTTGTACCTGCTCCATCTTCCAAACTCTAATCTTATTATTTATTTTCCATGGAAATGTCAAGTAGCTGGTGACTGTGTAATTGCACCCACCATCTTTAGTGCCACACAAGGTTGATCAGTGGGTACCTGAAATTAAAAACCAGTGTACTCTTTATCAGACAAAATAAGTGAAGCACATAGACACAAATCTGGTTTTTTCAGAAGAGACAATTTCATTGGATCTCATAACTCAACAATCTGACACCAATGTTTCCCACAAAAAGTTGTAATAAAATAGTCACCATCCCATTTAATCTCATTCTGAACTTTCATAAATGTCTGCTACTAATTCAACTGAAATCTTTCTCATTTTTATAACTCTTTTTAATCAAACATTTTGGGTTTCGTAAAAAATATTATATTCATCTTTCAAGTTTCATGCATGTAGATTATGAAAAATCTATTGAAAGAAAAATATTACTATATTCCAACTAAAATGTCCTTATTTAATACTAGTAACCAAATATTGAATAAAATTATATTTTAAAAAAAATATTAATCACTAATTACAATTTAAATTTTCAAAACATTGATTACTTTTTTAAAATTATATTTAGTATCATTATATAATTTGATATCTCACCTAAATTGGTACCTCTAAAACCCAATTATCATTTATTATTACTTTAAAATATTATTAAAAGGCAAATATCAATTACTTTACAAATAGAAAATACTAAAATATGTAAAGCTAAAGATAAGAAAGAAAAGTTTGATGTAGTTTGTTAATATGGCCATATCTTGTAGTATTAATTAAATTCTCTTTCTCTTTTACCTTCTCGGTTTTAATATAAGTTAGTGATCACTTTATATATAACACATTTTATAATTTATATGAACTATAATTTTTTGAACTACTACTTTGTTGATTTTGTTTATACATAATAGTTGTTAAAGTTCTTTCAAAAACTTAGGAAAGCATTTAATTTTTTTATTTGTAATGTAATTTTAAATAAGTGATCCATTATAACTTATTTTTTTATTTAATATTCAAATAACTTGCAAAACGTCATAAAATAGAAACGAGAAACATAATTAGGAAAAAAATTATATTATCTTGATATTTTAAAAATGATACACAAAAAATACTTCTTTATTAAAAAGGCAATGATAAAGAAACAGAAAGTATAAAATATATTTCAAAAAACATTACTGATTTATATTAAGAATTTTCCAATAAAAGAAACACTTCGATACTTTTCTCGAGAAGATATAAATGAAAGAGAATATTAATTACTCTTTTATCATTTATAATTATAATTTTCACCTTATGTTTAATATATATATATATATATATATATATATATTTCTTGTGATATAAAAATAAAAAATAAAAAACTACAAATATTTTGTCAAAGATACTTTTTAATTAAAAATTCAGCAAAATCAACTTAATTTAAGTGCTTTATATCAAGTACATGTGAGAGAATTTTCTTTTCTATTTTCTCTCAAGAATAAATGCTTAAGATCTATACTGGTATCAGGAAAAGGAAAATTAATGCTTCATTGATTGTGTAAACTAGCAATTAATAGGACAGTTTTTTTAACCAAAACATCAAACGAAAAGGTATGGAAGGTAACCTTTTAAAGCACAGAAAAGAATAGAAACTAAAAATGTTAATTTTTGAAAATAACAAAGACAGATTAAGTAACAAAAACATTAATTTTGGGAAATTTTGATTGTTTTTTCAATGAGATCGTGTTTCTAAGGAAAGTAAAGCAAAAGCATAAGAAAGATAATACCTCAATTTTCTGACATCACACACGTGAAAACTAAAAGATTTTTTTAAAAGATAAAGAAAGAAAGAAGAATAAGGAATCTTTGAAAGCAAATTTATTGTGTTGACAGCTACAGATGAATTGATTCTTAGAAAAATGTGATCCTAAGATGATTCTCATTGAAAGCAAAGGAAGCTATTTTAAAAAAAAATGAAACAAAAAAAAAAAATAAATAAAAAAAAAAGAAAACAATATAAAAAAAAAAAAAAAAAAAAAAAACACATTCTTCAAGTAAATTAGGGTTTCACATTTCCAATTTTATGTACAAAAACATGACACATTGACTTTTACTAATTTTTGCTATGATTATATATGTATATATATATATGATTAAAATAAATTATTAATTCCAATAAATCGTACTTTGATTTTCTTACATAAAATGCCATATTGTTTTCAAAATAAAATTTGAGCAACGAAAGTTATGGTAAATTAAAATGATAACTTTTATTAGTCAATGTATTACTTCATCACTCGGTAAATAATTTGTAAACATGATATATAACTATTTTTGGTAGTGAAAATCGAAGTGAACCTCTAGTATTGCTAGGAAATGGATTTTAGACTTTATAGTTAGTTAGTTAGTTTCTTTTCATATTAATTTTTCCATTTAACTTCACTCGAATTTTGGTTCTTTAGGAATTAACTATGTCCTAACAATGAAGTCCAAGATGAATAAGAGTTCAAAAAAAAACTAATACTTGAAGAAACTACAAAAACTAAAATTCATATAAAAAACTCCAAGCAGCATTTTCCTTGTATTATATATTTACGTCAATCACAAAGAAGATAAAGTATAATTAATTAAAAGAAAAAATTAAAACAATTTTAATTAAAAAACTTTCTGCAAAACTTGTTTTTTTTTCAGAAATATTTATGAAAAAGTATGGAGAAGATAATTGTGGTTGACTTACAAAATGGCCAGCTTTGAGGATCCAATAGAAGAATAGATTTTTATATGATTGAACAAAGCCTTTGGTTGTTGATTTGTCACTTCCACAGTAGAGGGGTGTTCTATCTTTGGCCAAGAAATTTTTAAGCCCTTCCCACCTATAACAAAAACATTGATCAAAGAAAGAAAAAAAACATTAAAAAACTTTGATGTTTGTTATGAATCTTAACAATCTTGAAGGCTAAATAAGAAGAAAAAAATATGCATATACTTCAGTTTATGAACCCAAGCATCAGTCCCTTTGGTTGAACAAATCAGATCAACCTGTAATAATGAGACACAATATGATGATAACTATATTAAAACATAAAAAGTAGCACATGATTTGGATAAACTTCAAAGATAAAACAAAGTCGCTGAAACAATCATATACAATAATCTGATTAATTTGGAACAAGTGTTAAATTAAATAATTAGGGTGACCTGTTTTTATATATAATCTAATCATGAACATCATTAATTGTTATTAATTATCATAGAAACTATCAATGAAAGTTTTGGAAAGGGGCCTTACTTGTCCATTGTACACTGTCACGTTGACCCCTTTGGCAAGCAGTTCATCAACCTTGAGATTTTAAATCAAAGAACAGTGAATATTCAGGAAAGAAAAAGAAAAATTGTTACCAAACTTTAAACTTAATTTAAACCTACAAAACTATATTATAAAGTAGGTTTGTTTTCTTTATATTCTGTAAATTGGACTCATTGACTTCATTACTAGTCATCACTTAAAAAAACCTTAATTCAACACCAAATAATTAAATTATAACTTAAAATTTACACTCATTTATATAATGTGAATTAAACTAATCATTTATATACTGTGAATTGGACTAATTAGTCTCTTTACTGTTTGATGTAAGATCTCAAACCCTACATGATAATCATAAGAGGGAAGAACTCAAGAAATTAAGCTTACCAGAAAGGTTGATTTTATGCTCAAATGGACTATTTATGGTACGATTGTGAACATGATAACATCTAATTGTATTATTGAAGGTTAAAACCATAGTTCTCTGCATGTTTTAATGCTTATATTTTCTTCTTACCTCATTGATTCTTGGTTTCATGAAATCACCTGAAAGGAAATCGAAAACTTCACCAGATTGCCCTCCCCATCTGTCAGCACAGAAGCTAAGTGAGTGATCAATTTGATTGGTTTGAAGTGAAATTTGGAGAACCCTTTTTGTTCTCAAAGAACTAAAGACTTACGTAACATTCTCTGGGATGATCTTTAACTTTTTCTTTATGACACCGTTTAGTAATGTATCAAGATCAACTTCACCACCAGGAGTTCTTGACCTTGACCTCAAGGAAGTGAGATACCTGGAGTACCTCTTCATTGATATTTTTTTATATAACCCTAATTCCAATGTTGCAACATCATCACTTCCTGCATCCTCCAATAAATTGTAGAAGTCCTGAAGTGAACAAAAAGTTATAGAATTTCTTAGGAGTAATGGCAAGAAGAGAATAAAGCACAATGTGGGTCAGACAGGGAACAAGGATAAATAAAATGTTGAATGAAGACATCATGGTACCACATGGTTGCTCTCGATGGAAATCACAGATTCAAGTTCACTCCATGAGTCGGTGGCTTCGACAAATTTACCATCCTCAAGTTGTTGCTTGATCCTCTCAGCAATACTGATCTCTAAAATGGGTTTGTTAGATAACACAGAAAATGACCATTCCATAGAATGTTACTTAGTTTCCATTTTTCTTTTGTTATCTGTGTCATTCATGTTTGTTTCTACTTGAGAAGATGGAAAACTGATTTTACCTGTTTGATTTTTGCAGGCCAGTATCGTCAAGTCGTGAGAGGTCTTTAAGGAGAGGACCCCATGAGAACTGCAATTGCAATATTGAATTCAATATTGAAAACTTTGAAAGTTCAACAAAAACTGGTGGACAGATAAATTCTATTTATTGTGAGTACCACAAAATCTTCAGGGGAGATCCAACTGTCTCCTAATGCCACACCTAAACAAAAGGAAAATAGTTACCCCAAATCATCAATTTCTTGGACTTCTTCTGTTCTAATATTGTTTATAAGAGAAATTCACTCTTAATCCAAGTAACAAGTAAAGACTGTTTTCAATTATCATAAATTGAAAACAAAGCCACCAACACAGTGAGCTGTAAAGTTGGTAAATAACCTTTCTCCTTATGTAAATGATCAGACAAAAACTGTTTTTGGTTAGTCCAAAAACACCAATTAGAATCTGATCTTACAGATGCACATAATTGAAGAGAAGATTACCTCCAAGTCTAAGCTTCAATTTCCCAGCTTCTATAGCTTTCACAGCAGATAAACCGAGAGTGACAGCAAATTTGCCACCATATGACTCTGCCACGATGAACAGAGGGCTCTTCTGCAGTTTCTCATCCCTGTTGAACAATTCAATCAACAATGTAGTCAAGTCGGTGGCTGCTTCATCATCTGTTTTCACAAACAGTTTTTTGTCCTCCACAAAACTGTACCCGGTTCCAACTGGATTGTCCTATATGGTTCACATCACCAGAAGCATTAAATTGAGTTAACACAATCGAGAGCCACCGAGTAAAAAGGTTCATAGAAACTCTTTTCACGATCATTACCACAAACAGTAGATCTGCTTTTTTCAACCATGTGGAATTCCGTGGCTTCAATTCTGTGTTCAAAGGCCCAACCTCCTCAAAATTTCCAATTCCAACCCCTGAAGCACCCTGCTCAATGTTTGAAAACCTCAAAATCATGTTTTTGCTCATATCACACAACCAAATTCAGTAACACTTACAGGTCCTCCTTGCAACCACAGAACAATTGGCCATGGCTTCGAGGGATCTTCCACTCTATAGGGACTTCTGTAAAGCCACCAAAACATGTGTGCTTCTGTGATGACAACAACAACAACACAACAAGGCAAAACAATTTACAACTATCAATTCAATATCACTCTAAACTCCTTTCTCCACACACACACACACTCTAAATATCAACAGCAACAACCCAAAACAGCTCCACTACATGAAAACACAAAAAATAAAACAAAATTGTTTTGTGATAGTGTTATCATTTGGTGTGTCCCAATGAATTAAGATTGGTAAATTTGAAGCAGTGGCTTACTGGGTCTGACTTGAACGTATCCCCATTCCTCTGATCCATCTTGGGTTTTGAAAGCTGCAACCTTTCCTCCGTGAAAGAGCAAAGCAATGAACAGGAAAATGCATAGTAAATGAGGGAGCTTTTCCATTTGGAGAAAAGAAAAGGAAGCAGAATAAGGTATGAGAGGCAGAGAAAGAAAGAAAGAGTGAAGTGAAGCAAAGGATTCGGCAATTTATTTATACAACCTAAGTGGTTAGTCAAAGATGGTTGATTTGGAAGAAAGAAGCGTGTTTTGTCATGTCAGTGTCTATCTCCAACAGAAAACAGAAGGTGTGAGAGTCTTACGTATGCATCACGATTAAAAAGTGGGTTAAATCTCAAATGTTACAACAACAAAAACAACAACATCATAGGGGAGTTCACTCTTTTCCAGGTAAAACTATGCTATCCTTAAAAGCAAGGTTACACTGTGTTCTTCTGAAACAAGTTTGCCAGAGTATGTATAACTGCAACCCATTGTAGGGCCATTAAGAGGATATTTAAGAGATTGAGTTAGAAAAAGAAACCATCAGAAAAAACCTCTTTTTGGGGGGTTTATGGAAGGTAAGAGAACATATTGAAAGTAATAAATGCTATGAAAAAATGAACAGAAAAAGATAAATATGATTAAAGAATGAAAATGAAAAAAATAACTTACATTAAGATATGTTATAACATGAGAATTTAAATATATCCAGTTTGATGTATTTAGTTATTATGCTTTCTATTAAATAAAAATTATATTTCTTCCATCCCACACCAAGTTGTTAATTAAATTAATCTTTTAAAGTAATATTAGTTAATTCGTAAAACTAATATCCTCTTTTATTTATTAATTAGTAGAGTTTTTCAGTCTTTTGTGAAAAAAGGTTAAGCGATACTTTTTAATATAATTTTAGAAGTAAGTTTGTACAAAGTTTAATAAAAATGCAGACGGTCATGAATGATTTATTCTTGATTTTGTTATAAATTTAAGAAAGTTTTGCTATTCTTAGTGAAGAGAGAGAATTATTTCAAATCAAAATGAGATTAAAACATTGAACTCCATAAACAGTTGCCTAAATTTGCGATATGGATAATTATAGGAAGGTTTTTATTATATAGAAAATTACTTATTTTCAACTAAAAATCGCAATAAAATATTGAACTCCATTAGCATTTTTCTAAAACTGTATGAAGAATTTTGAGTAGGTTGATGATCACGATATGGAATTATCAAGAAAACTATCCAGAAATATTATTTTGATGAGCAGATCAGATTTTCTAGCTAGACGAATCTTTCAAATTAAGTTCTTCTCTTACTTTTATTTAAAAAAACAAACTACTTTTTTAAATTTAAAAGTATGGATTCCATTTAAAGTAGTTAATGTGCGTAACTCGTTAACACACAAATAATGACGAAACAAACTGCTCCACAAAATTGTTTTTATTTTCATAATTTAGTTAAGGGGTTTAGAATTTGAATATATGTGACGACCAAATTTTATTTTATATATTTTTTTATTATATATATATATATATATATATATTATATTTTATATTATATTTATACAAAAATTTAATATATAATTTTATAATAACATATAACATAATTAAAATATTTACATGTACATATATTTATATATCTTACCGTACTGTATGTGTCTTAAATTTACATCATTTGGTACATATTATATTTTCTATACTAGAAGAAGAATAAATATTATTATTTACAGTTTCTCCCTTGTAGGTTAACCTTTAAACATGTGGAGGAAAACAGTTATGGATAGGATTCACTTCGATTATTGGGGGTAAATAAAAAGTGACTTCAATCTATCCCTCCAAGATAATCGGTGCATTTGGAGCATTTAGGAATGTGATAGTAGAATCTTCAGTTCCTTGATTAATTTTGTAGTAACTAGTAAGGATAACCAAGTGTCATCATGACCAACAAAGTAACTCAAGAACATCTCATTTTGAATACTAACTATTCATTTAAATCTTCAAGATTATATCTTCAACTACAAAAATCATATTTTTATTTATCATAAATTTTATTTTGATGTTAAATCATATAATTATAGAATTAATGCATAACTAAAAATAAATAAAGAGGACTAGTACGTGATTGAAAATCAATATAAATAAATAAAAGAGGATAATATAAATTGAATAAATAGGACTAATGCATAACTAAAATGAATATAAATAAATAAATAAGAACGAGAACTAAATATAAGTTAGAATGAGGTTAAGACACCTCACTTAAAGTAAATATAAAAATAAAAATAATTATAAAGAGATAAAAAAATAATAAAAATAAAAAGATAAAATGATAAATATCTCCTTCCCTTACCTTATTTATTGTGAAAGATATATTAAGATTTAATTGAGACTTTAATGATATATATATATATATATATATATATATATTTATTTATTTATTTATTTATTTGTTTATACTAGATGAACTTGATGAATGAAATTAAAGCATTACACTTTTTCTATTTTTATTTTTCTTTCCACCTCGTCTACATTCCTTCACCCTTCACATATTTATATTACTCAAGTAATGATTAGTTTTAGTTTTCTTTGAACCAAATAATTTTTAACATTGTGCCAATTATATTAATAGCTAAACATTTTTCCTGATAATTTATTTTCAGATGGATGTGTATTTATTATTGTACTTTCGATGTTTACATGTTTTTATTACATATGTTTTCGTATATATGAATATATATATATATATATATATATATATATATATATATATATATATATATATATTATTTATATTTTTTTTTTTTTTTTTTTTTTTTGAAAATAACCTTTGAATCTGTAACATTATTTATAACTAAATCATTCACTACATATATTATTTTTATTTACATTTCTTCTATTATTATAATAAAAATGATTATTTCTAATTACATATATAAATTTTAAAGTATTTAATATATTTCTGATAAAATATTCAATTATTTGTATATTTTGAATATTTATAATCTATATTCATACGTTTATAATTTATTGTAATAGATATGTTATTATTTTTAATTATATAATACATTATTTATTGATAGTATAATTTATGGATGTTACAATATTAATGTGTGATTTTGAATAAACAATAATATATATATATATATATATATATATATATATATATATATATATATATATATATATATATATTATTCGTACATTTTGTTATCTTTAACGTTTTTAATGTCATGTATTATTATTAAGTGATGAGGTAGCATCACATTGCTTATAGAGTAATTTATAATAAAAAGAAAGGTATTATTATTATTATTATTATTATTATTATTATTATTATTGTTAATTTTTAAAAATGAGTCATATATACTTAATTTGAGGACATCTTTTTGAATTGGTAGAACAATTATAACTACGTATAAAAAATTGTTATTAAAAAGGAAATTTATAATCTGATAATAATATAATGTTATGAATAATGTTAGATTGTATTATAATTATATTTGTTTGTAACTTGAATTTGGTATTACCTGGTTTTACAAGTTTGTGCTCAATAATTTCACACTTTTATTTTATTAATATCTTATCTCTAAAATTACTATTTTACTTTTAAACATCCTAAACCTAATAATTTTAGCAAAACTCTTTAGCAATTTCTTTTTTTCCTTTCTCTCTTTATACATAATATATATCACAATTAGAGATAACAATAAGTCTCTATAGACATAGATAGTAGTTTCTCTTTGTCCAACCCGTAATAAAGTAAACTCACAAATATTTGTGGTAACTATAAATATATTAAAAAAAATTAAAAAATTATAGAAAAAGAAAGAAAACCTAGAAAAAGGAGAAATACGCGGACTTTGGATAAAAATTTAAAGTATCATTAACCTATTCGACGTTAATTTTATCCACAAATATTTATAGACACAAATATTTTTGTTATTCTTAATCACAATCATCTTTAAACTTCTTACGTACTATAAATAATAAAATAGATTAGGTTTAATGAATCAACTTGTCTGACCTCTAAAATAATCAACTTAAAATTATCCCTAAATAATCGATATATAATGAGAGAATAATACTACTGTAATTTTAATTTTTAAAACTAAATTCTTTAATTCCCTCCTCTCTAATACAAAAGGGATTATTAAATATATTTGTTATTTATAAAATAAAATAATCAATGATGATTTAATAAAAAAAATAATACAAAGAAACATTAGTCATAATCTTTCTCTTGACCCAAATAACTAAACTTTCATTTTTTCTCTCTCTTTTTCAGACTCATTATCTCAAATTTTTAGAAAACACACACAAATAATACTTTTTTTTCCTTTTTGTCATGAATTGATTTTGTCTATGTTTTTCTTGGTTTCTCTTTTGGCTAATGACGTGATGTTGGAGAATTTCAGTAGAGAAAAATTGAGCAACAGCAACATCAATGGTAAACAAGTATTTTTAGAATGAATTTAAAATAAAATAATTGAGAAAGATGAAAAAGAAAAGGAAAAATGTATATAATAAAAATATAATATAAATAGAAAAAAATAAATGTTAATGATTACAAATAAGTTGGACGGCGAGCCTAACCTATGTATGCAGAAGAGCATCCATGAAAAGATGGACTCCAATACTTTATTTCTTTTGTAATCATAACAACCAAGAAATTTAACTTTGAAAAGGAAGACAAAAAGAAAAATTGTTGTGATGAAAGGGAGAGTCACTTTGGTTTGTTCGTCAATTATTATTTTCTCCATAAATTAACCATGTTGTGAATTAATAGCATAGCTGTCATTTTGGTTTGGGTAGCTTCTTCACTTACACTGCCATGTAATGTCTAAAAAAAGATAACTACTTTAAAAAAAAATGTTACATTTAATATAAAAATATGTAATCTCTCCTTAAAAACCACGAACTAAATATAAATATTTTCATATATATATATATATATATATATATATATATATATATATATATATATATATTTATATATATATTTGTATTCCTAAATTTAAATTTAAATTTTGTTTCAATATATATTTTAGTCTTCATATTTTAAAAATAAATAAATACAGTCAATTTAATTCAATAATATTATTTTCTTCATGTGTAAATAATATTTTAAACTAACATTTGAGTTAGAATGTGTAAAATGATGTAAATAGTTCAAATGCAACCTAGAATATCATTTAACACAAAGGTTTCAACGTCATTAAGTTAAAATGATATTTATTTATTTTTGAAGTTTAGAGACAACAAAATATATCAAAGTTTAGAACAAAGACAAATTATAATTTTGTGTCTAAATTTAGAAATTAAAAACATATTTAATCACTACAAAAAAAAATATTTAATTAGAAACTGATTTTAAAAAATTAAAAATAGTTAATCATTATAGTGATCAATTTAGATACCAATTTAAAAAATTAAAAATGATTGGTTACTAAAATAGTCACTATTATAAATAAAAAATTATAATTTGCCACTAAATTAGTCACTGATAATTAGAGACTAATTTAGAAAAAAAAAATCATTTTAGTGACTAAAACCTAGGTAAGTAATTTTTAGTGACCAAATTTTTTTGGTAGTCAAAACCATGGTAGCTAATTTTAAGACTAATTTAATAATCATTTATAATTTTTTATTTATAATAATGACTATTTTACTAACCAATCATTTTTAATTTTATAAATTGGTTACTATACTTACTAATAATTATTTATTACTAAAATTGTTAGTATTTAGAAATTGTCTTTCGGTGAATCATGTAAAAAAATATAAAAGTTATTTTTGAAAAAAAAAAAAAATAGTTGGGCATAAAATTATGTATGCATATATAGATATAAATTATAAAATGGTGATAGAAGAAGAAGCTTATGTTTGCTATACCTCATGCTTCTGTACCTAATTCACACATTCAGTTTTTGCTATAAATATTAACAAAAAATCACAGATCCACACAAATTCTCTTCTCATGTTCAGCTTTTGTGTTGTTGGGCTTTTGGACCTTCACGACCAGTGTTGGGCCGATTCCATTTTAACCCAATTCTAAAAGTTTGAAAAGAAATTGAAATTAAGTGGGACAATAACAAATATATCTTTTAAGTTTTCATTTTACCTCATTTTTATGTGCTTGGTCTCTCTTTTTCTTCTATTTTCTGCAACAGATTGTATTAAGACTCTTACAAACTACTATGTAATAATGGTCTTGCTTGGGATTAGGTGAACTTTTCAAAAGAACAAACTTATGAAACCATCTTTTTTGGAAGGTTGTAAAACTTTTTTCCAAAGACAAGAAATTCTGTTGTGTTTGATTGGAAATTATTGTACTTTTTGTTTTGGTTTAAAATTTGTAGAGAAATGTTCTTAACTCATGAAACAAAAAGTGATCACATTCTCTTATAGACAAAAATCTTGTTTGACCAAAAATCATTTTTGAAGCTAGTGGAAGTATGTGGCCTATGTTTATTCGTACATTTGAGGATAAGAAGGTAAAGTTCAAGGAATAATTGTAATATTGGATAAATTTTTTTCATAATAGTGATAAGATCTTAAATTTAAGAATGTTGATGCAGTTAAACAACTTTTAAATTTAAATTAACTAAAGTTAAATACACTGTTTAAATACATTACTCACCTAAAGAATATTCAGTCAAGTTACAATTTTATTTCAAAACAAAATGTTAAAAATAGAAATTTAATAAAATATGGTTCAATCTATATATTCTTTTATTATTGGTTATCTTGTCATTACTTTGAAATATAAGAGACCATTCAAACGAAATTAAAAAGATTATAAATAATAAAAAATAGAAATAATAAAAATAGAGTGAAAGTCTACAAATGATTTCATAAATTCTCTAGAACAATTTAAACTTCTATTTTAAAAAATATATAATTTTTTTATACATTACTTTTATATTTAAATATAAATTAGACAAAAGAAATGTATGATTAAAGAATCTATAAATAATTAAAAATATAATTGTTTTTTCAAAACTATATATAAAATATAATCAGAGATATCAAAAAAATTTGTACTCATGGGTATCCGTGGATAAAATCCATAATGGGTAGAAAATGAATATTGCAAATGGATACTCACGGACTAACGGGTACGAGTATTTTTAATAATCGCATGTTAGCATGGCGGGTAAGGGTATCATAGTATCCATACCCATAGATACCCATACCCGCTATACTCTAATTTAAATAAAAAAATTTTAAAAAAATATGATTAAAATATTAACATATTGATTTTGAATGAGCTATTTTTTTATCAATTAATTTTTTAAAAATTTCATTTCTTTATAAACCGTCATTCAACACTATTTAAATTAGTTATTTGGACTTTGTTTAAAATTTGTGAATGTTCTGTATTGTATTTTATTTGAATTTACTATTAAAATATGTTGTTAAATATTTTTTTTTTGTAAATACCTGTCGATACCCATGGATATTTGTGAATATTAAAAAATTATGCAGGTAACCGCATAACGGATACCCGATGGATATAAATACGGGTACGAGACAGATATTTATTTAACGGATAAGGTACAAATGAGCTACTACCCGCGGATAAGGTACGAATGAGCTACTATATGTACTCTACGCACTCCATTGATATCCTTAAATATAATATTAGTATTTATTATTTGTTCAGACCGAACAAATGTATGAGATGTAATATAGTTTAATCACGTTGTATTTTAGCTTTGAATAATGAGCCCTTCCTTTTCCCAAAGTTACTTTAATCATCTATACTAACTTTAATTTTCTTCACCAATAATGTATTGTTTTTATATGATATTAATGACCCTATTCTCACACAAACATAATGACACTAGTTGATTTAGTATTTGGAGAATATATAGTAAATGATTAAGGGGGGAACAATGAATTAATAAATTAATAACGTACATAAAGTTCATAAAGTTCATGCAGAACAAAATATCTAAGTGGAGGGTACATTGGATTATTAGGTTAAAGGATAAAAGTATATTATGATTTACTAAAATAAGATTTAAAAAAAATAAGATTTATTTAAATAATATTGAAATAAATATAATCATCTATATGTATATAGAATTAAAATAAAGTATATCAATATTTTAAAAGTAATTAAAACAAAAAAAAAATTAATAACTGAAATTTAAATATAATTCTGTTCAGTATACCACATTTTATAAAAATATATATGCCTTCAAATTTATTCATTCCATACTTAAGAAAATTTTAGTAAAACTAATTTTTCTAAATATTATAATAATTACTTTATTTTAATAAGATCACAATATATATATATATATATATATATATATATATATATATATATATATATATATAAATGGACATTAGAACTTGGTGAATATATCTTTATATTCTATTCTATTTTTATGTTTTTATTTTTACTTTATTCTAATAACTACATTTTTAAACCATAAACTTCTAAAAAATATATTTTTTATTAAGAAAAAAACACAGTGATAGAAAGTGTTTTTTTTTTCTTGTTGTAATGTTTGATTGATCCCACACAATTAATTCTTACTCAGTCACATTTGTAGGTGACATTTTCAAAGGAAACTTTGATGTAGCATTATATAATATGAGTAAAAAAGTCTCAATCTCATCGCACCTAGAGTTGAATTTTAACTTTGTAAACAGTGAAATCTGAAACAGTATTAAGGAACAATTGAACTGACATTATGGCAAACACAAAAAACACAAAAAAATCAACCACTAAGGGAGAAAAGTGTATAATTTAATGCAACAAGAAATAGAACCCAATTGGAACACTATCTTATAATTATAGGTACTACAGGTAATGTCTACAAAAGTGATCAACTTTGTCACAAAAGGTAGCTATAAAAACTGCCGTCAGATCATATGATTGTGTCGTATACACACTTGAAATTTTCCTAAATTATGAACAATCTTATTGGTCGTCACCTCTCCAAAACACACGAACTCTCATAATTTCAAGAAAGACTATTATCCACACTGTTTTACTTTTTGCTATTTTTGCACTACATGATGATGAAATAATTTATAATGATATGTTAAAAAAACTTATCAATTATCACCATCAATTGTTATTCTATATATCGTAGTTCAAATACTTTTTAAAATGATAGTCAGAGTTATTTTTGTCTTAAAGAAGTTAAATGAACCAGTTTTCTGTAAGAAGAAATCAAAATATACTATATAAACTATAAAAAATAATCTCTTTGATCTAGAATATTTAAAAAAAAAATTATTGTGTTTGATCTTAAAAATTTTACCATATAAAATCATTTTCAAAATATGCTTCATTTGATTAATATTTTTTTAATGATAATATGAAGTTTCAAAAATGGATAATTTAGAAGAGAAAAATCATTGTTTAAACTAAAATGGTATAATTAAATTTACTCTTCTAACGTGTAGATGAAGTAAATTAAAGTTACAATAAATATATAATATAGATTAAGTGCACTGAACTGAACTACTTATGCACGTCCTCAAAACCTCATCTTATTGAAATTTATATTTTTTAAGATTTCTCTTTATTTTAATAAAATAGTTGTGTACTTTATTTTATTTCACACTCTCTGTTTCTTCCTCTAATACACTAAACATTTATGTAAATTATTTAAAAAATTAAAAATAGATAAAGGTATAATAGGAAAAATATAATAAATGTTGAAGTTTTAAAAAGAAAGATAAAAAAAACAAATTTTTTTCTGGAAAAAAATATAGAAAATAATAAATGGAGTATCACAAAATAAAATTGCCTCTATATAATATTTATTAAAAAAATAATAGTGTTCTAGAAGCAATTCTTCATTAAAAATTATTCTAAGCATATTAAAAGAATTATAAAAAAAATGTATTTTTGTTCCAAATGTTAAAGTTTTTCCAAATTTCAAAATATACCCATATTTAAGAAAAAGTTATATTGGAAAAAGAAATGAATGGTGGTAGCTGTAACGTGACCGACCCTTCGAAAGAACATAATCTCTCATGATCCGACGCTCCAAAAGCTACTTGACCTACCATCCTTTCATTATAACCGTTGGTGTCACCTTATATAACACAACACACTTGCTTTGTCCTTTACTTCATTCATTGTTTTGTTGACAAATCCTATGTTACCCTTTCAACTTCCCTCTTTCTCCTCCTGTGTCTTCCTCGCTATCTGCTAAATAATCTCCAACCCTAAGTTACTTCCACATTATAACAATCATCCTCCACAATGGTAATGTTCAAACATACACACATGTTTTTTCCTTGTCCACTACATATGACAGTGTCTGTGTTTGTCTTTCTCAGGAATTGATGTTGGTGCCTCCACCATGGCTGGAACAACTCTTGTCCACCACATTCTTCACCATGTGCGAAACTCACATCAACACACCCAAAAACGAATGCAACATGTATTGCCTCGATTGCAAGGATCAATCATTCTGTTTCTATTGCAAACAATCTTGGCACAAGGATCATCAAGTAATTCAAGTGGGTATTGTATTTTACTTTCTGTTCTTCATTACAGTTTCAGAAAATGGTTGAGTCTAGCAGAAGGGATTTTAGTCCTCACAATGTGATGAACCATGTTTTATCTGCAACAGTTTTATAATATCTGAGAGAAGCAAAAAATTAGTTTCTCAAGTATCAATCTTTGCATATACATTCATGCATTATATGTTTTATTAGACATTAAGAGAGTTTTAATGTTATATATAGATTGATGAAATCAACAGAATGAGAAAGATTGAATATTTTGATCTGTAAGTGTAATGCAGATAAGGAGATCTTCGTATCATGATGTTGTGAGGGTATCAGAGATTCAGAAAGTTTTGGATATCAGTGGAGTTCAGACTTATGTTATCAACAGTGCTAGAGTTATTTTTCTGAATGAGAGGCCTCAGAATCAATCAAAAACCAATAACATGGTTGGTGGTGGAAAAAACAACTCTCATTTGTGTGAAATTTGCAGAAGGAATCTCTTAGATCCTTTTCGTTTCTGTTCTTTAGGATGCAAGGTTGGTGATCTCTCATTCACTTCTTCCCTTATTCTTCACAATATCTTAATTTGTGTTCCTTTTTCAAACTATGTTGTTTCCTAGGCTGTGTTTTTTGTATGTTTGTGTTGACATACCCAGAAGAATTATGTTATTATATAATTAATAAGAGTGATTTATTTATTGTATTTATATAAATAATAATAGGTTGTAGGAACAAAGAAGAATGGGAATGCGAGTTTTGTCTTAAGCGCAAAGAAAGACGAAGAAATAGGGAGAATGCATGAAGGAATGCGAAGAAGGTTGCCATCAAAGGAAGAATTGCGTGAAGGAATCCACAAACAAGTGTACCAAAACACGTCTTCTAATTCACATATAAGGCCAACCCTACAACATGGTTGTTCAAATTCAAGGAGAAGAAAAGGGGTACCTCATAGGGCACCTTTAGGTCCATAATTGAAGTTATAGTACAATTAAGAATAATAATAACAAGTTTTAGTTTTGACAAATATTTTTATTGTTATGGATTTTCATGATTAACTAATTTCAAGCTGGATTTGTGCTCTTTATCCAGCTCATTCCTCACAAACCCATGTGGGTTGGAGTGTCCTTAAACCAAAGCTGTCTTAATGGGAAGCATTAATTTTTTAAGTACCAAAAGAGAGAGCAATGTTGATGTTACTTTTCAAGATAGCTGGCTTTGGCTGCAATAATGCTATGCTTTGCATTCATTTGAATAAATGAATGAAACATCCTAGTTGTAAATGTTCCTTGTACACATGAATGGTTTCCTTCAACAAAACCATTGCTTTGTTTTTTCCTCTCTTGTGTTCTTCCAAAATTAAATTTTCGGTTAATTAATAATTAGTGTGAGACATGCAAGAATGTGGAATTGTAACCGCCCTATTTTATGGACTTAAGGGAATTAAGAAAAACAACCAAAGGTTGGAGCTTTTAATGAATCTATACAAAACTATGTATATAATTATAGTGTGTTTTTTTATGGACTTTAAGGGAATTATAGTTTTTTTTCCCACTTTTATTTGTTCATAGCTTCTAATAACTCATAGCCAATTAATATATATGTTCAAGATGATTTGAGATATTTTCCTTTTTTTCTTTGTTTGGATAACTAATATTTAAATGACTTTTAATTTCATGAATTTTGTAAAATTTAATTTTTTTTACAAACATTTGTAAAGTAATTATCTCATAATAAACTACTTTATCTAAATGCTTGAATCGTAACATGAAAGAATACTTATATTCTTAATAAATTTACTTTAAAAAAAAAATATTATGTTAGGCATTTAATTAATCAGTGTCAAGTGAGATATCAACTATATATAGTTATTTAATAACTATGCACGTTCCATTATTTAGACCATTATCCATAAATTTGAATAATTTGGTGGGGGTTTATGGTTTCTCTTTGTATATATAACTAGTCTTTCTACCCGTGCAACGCACGGGTTTTTTTAAATGTAATATTTTTGATAATAGGAATTGATTTTGTAATATTTATTAACTTCTAAGGTTATAATATAATTTCTTTAAAAAAATGACAATAAAAGAAGACCAAATTACATACCTATAATTTGTTTTTGGTTAATCAACTTGATAACTTCCTTTGGTACACAAATTTGATTACTTCTTAAATCAGCATGATGTTCATTGTAAGTCTTGGACTTTACGCAATACATCCTGCATTGAACAACAAAATTATAACAAATATTTTAATTACAACAATAGATCATGCATCTATATTTATACAAACTTTCAAATTAAAAGAAAATCAGAAATGACATA
>Ga0214545_1007101_pt1 | contig 18992 bp, 4 predicted proteins | sample CNSS4metaG_FD_160064 | JGI IMG/M metagenome (GOLD analysis project Ga0214545, IMG submission 160064) | Root nodule microbial communities from cowpea collected in UCLA plant growth center, Los Angeles, California, USA - CNSS4 | ecosystem: Host-associated > Plants > Roots > Nodule | place: USA...
TTATATATATATATATATATATATATATATATATATATTTATATATATATTTATATATATATATATATATTTATTTATTTATTTATTTATTTATTTATTTATTTATATATAATAAAACATATATAATAAAAATAGTAACATTGAATGCTTAGTTATATTTGTTATTATAAAAAATATATATGGTTTGTTATCATAAAAAAAAAACAAACTATATATGATGACGAGTATATCAAAATTTTGAATGGATTATTTAAATTAGGCTTAATACTTAATTTCGTCATCTAATTTTATTCGAATTTTTAAAAAAATCCATAATATTTTATTTGTTCAATTTACTCCTTTAATTTTTAAAAAATGTTCAATTTAGTCATTTCAATTAAATTATATAAGATTAAGTTAATCCTGAGTCGTATTCCAATGAACACATAATCAATTTTCAACTATTGATTCTTATGAAATCTTACACGAAAGGTTAATAAAACACAATACAAATAATAAAAGATAAAATAACAAATCTAACCCAATGCAATTAAAATTAGATTAGAATGGATGATATGCAAAAATATGCTAAAGATATTATACCTAAAAATCTATAAAAATGGACTTAAAACAATTAACATGTACATGCTTGTGATATGCTAACGTGAAAGTGCCTAATAGTATTATATGAAAAAGATGAGATTTTGGTTTGCAAAATCAAATAACAAGTAAAAAAAGGTTGTAGAAACAATGATAGGAAAACAGGTCAATTTCATTGATCTTTCAAAATAGATTTATCATCAGTTATCTAAAGATTATTGTTAAATTAATTAGGTTAAATTATACCTTTGGTCTCCATTTTCGTAGCAAAATATCAATTTGGTCCCTCAATTTTTTATCTCAATTTGGTCCCTATTTTGAGAAATTTGATGCAATCAAGTCATTTCCGTTACTGGTGTAGTAACAGCATTAACTAGGGTGCACGTGTCAGTTCTTGGATTTTTTGAATTTTTTTGAATTTTTATTTATTTTTTTAAAATTTTTTAAAAAATTAAAAATTTGCCACGTGTCAAGTGTCGCAACCAGAATCGTGACGGGACGGCAAACCAAAAAAGAAAACGAGTTTTAAAAAGAGATTTGGAGTCGCCACCATAGTTATTCTGGAAAACTACGGAAAACCATAAAAATAAAACAAGTTTGTGAAAAAAAACTAGATTTTTGGCTCGGGAGTCGGTTACGCATAGGGAAGGTGCTAGCACCCTACAGCGCCCGCCCGAGGGCGGTACCTTTAATTAAAAATGCAAAGTCGATATGATTTTCAAAATGTTATTTTTTCCCATAAATAATAAGACAAAAAAATACTAAAAAGAAACGAAAATATTTTTTTTTTAAATTTTTTGGGCCCGACAAGGATTGACCTTGGTCCTACGTATTCTCATTCAAAATGAGAAATCAAGGTTACGTAGTTCTTTAGAAAAACGATTAATTTTTTTTTTAAAGTTGATATTTTGTATTAATTTTTTTAATTTTTTTTTTGGATTTTTTTGTGTTCTTAAGATTATTTGGAAAATTGTGTCACACGACGCGAGCGGTCGGACAAACACCAAAAGGGAAAGAAAATTATTTTTGGTATTTTAAAAAATGAGTGTCACACGGTGCGGGCGACAGGACAAAGTGGAAAGGAATATTTTCATTTTTTAGATTTATTACAATTTTATGAGTTTTCATGATTTTTGGATATTGAAAAAATGTGTACAAAAGTGGAGACAAAAAAAAATAAAAATACAATAAAGGTAAAAATAGGAAAGTGAATAATAATAGAAGAGCACGGAGACTGTAAACACAAAATACAATAAGGTGCGATAAGTAAAAAAAACTGAAATTAAGTTTAAATAAATGGAGGGTGTGAATTGAGAAAAACAGGTGCAATCAGTGAAAGCCTGAAGGGTGTAAACGTAAACAGTGGGGGTGTGATGAGTAAAAACTGAAAATGGAAGGAAAATGTAGAAGAGGTGTAAACAGTGAAAACTGGGGTGTAGTCAGCAAATGAAAACCAAATGCCAAAATAAGACTAACAAGAGTGCGGTATTAATAATGATGGAGGTGCGTGAGGAAGTGCAGTGCAAGCCTAACAAGCAAAAACAAAATGGGGTGCATGATTGTCATAAATGGAGGTGCACGAAAAGAAAAAAAAATAAAAAAATAAAAAAATATAATATATGGAAATACGGAGGTGTATGAGACAAAAATGGCGGTGCACGTGGTGAGGGTCAGATCCAATCCCTTTAAAGAAAAGAAAAACTCAAATATGAGGAACACAACCCTATTGCCCAAAGAAACAAGAGGCAAGCCTCCTCTCTCGCTCTCGGGCGCTTCTCCCTGCACCTCCAATAATCTCTCCTGTACTCCCAAAACCAAATTTATTTCCATGTTTGCCCATGGTAAAAAATAATAGTTACTCTGTCTTTTTCACTGCATATCATCTGCACTCCCAAAATCATACACCCTCAACTTCTGCACCCCAAAACGCACCCCAATAAAGCAGATTCCCTGCAACCTGCACCCCCAAACGAGACTCTTTGACCTAGCTGCAAGGTCTCTTCTCCCATGTTGTTGTGCTCTTCTCCCACACAGCCTCCACAGTCTTCATCTGTCTTCTCCCGCTCTTCTCCCACACAGCCTCCACACACTCTTCTTCTCCGGATCCCCAGCCTCCGCACGCAGCCTCCCCACACAGTCTTCTTCACCGGAGCGTGCACACACTATTCTTCTCCCCAGCATCCACACGCAGCCTCCCTTTTCTCCTTTTCTCCTTTCGCGCAACTCCACAGGCCCCCATCTTTTCCATTTACGCAGTTAAGTAGTGTTGTTATTTATATTTTAATTGATTTTAGTGATAGATTACAAGATCCATGTCGTCGTTTTAATATTTCACTGACCCGTTTCTAACATGCGTGAAACGGAACACACATTCCGTTTATGTTTTTTTTTTTTTTTTTTTTTTTTTAATGAAACGAAATGTGAAATCCGTTTCCTAGGAAGGTGAAACGGAATGCACAATCCGTTTCTTACTCTCTTTTTTTTAATTTTGACTGAAACAGATTCCATATTCTGTGTTGGAGGACGCTGAAACGGAATATGAAATCCGTTTTGGTGTTTTTTTTGTTTTTTACCGAAACGGAGTGTGAAACCCGTTTTAGCGTGATCAAGTATGTTTTAATAGAACCATAATCCCTATTTCCTTAAATTGGTTGGAGAGGTGGAGAGAAGAGTGTTAATGATTGAATTTGAATTGATAAAGGAACACAGCCTAAGGGAAGAGTGGGGTGTGTGCATCGTTGATGGGCCATGGGGTGCAATGAGAGAGAGAGGGGCCAATAAAGTGCTTCAGAATGGATGACAATAGGGAGGCGCGTGGGATAAGTGTGGGTAGAGGGTAGCCACAAAGGGGTGGGTACTGTAACTGAGATTGAGAGCAGAAAGAGCAGAGAGATTTGCGAGACGGAATACACATGTCGTTTCATTATTTATTTTTATTTTTACGGAAACGAATTGTGAAATCCGTGTCGGAAGAAGTTGAATCGGAATGTGGAATCCATTTTGGTAGTTTTCTTGGTTTTTCACCGGGAGTGAGTGTTGGAGCAGCATGTGTGTGAAATGGGAAAAAGAAAGAATACTTATAGTACTATGAAATTCGCATTTGAAACGTATTTGATTGCTAAGGCACCTAGTGTTGAACCCAGTCTCATTGTTGAGTCCTTCACTAACAGTTGTGAGATCAAATCCCTAGCTGCACCTGGGATCATTGGCTCCTTAGGGAACTCAAGGGCACGTGCCACTATGTTCGCTAGGGTTAGCTCGTGCTCAAGCCCTTTGAAGGGTGTCATCCCGTAGAACAGTTCAAAAATGAACACTCCCAATGTCCACCAATCAACAGCGTTACCCTGACCCTCACTGGAAATCACTTTCGGCGCCAAGTACTTTCAATTCATGTCTCCTCTGATGCCTTTGATGGTGAGCCTACGAAGGCTTTTGGTGTGTCTGTCGTGCACCAAATAATAATTTAGTGCCTCCCCCACTTAACCAGTCACCATTATCGGATTACCAAACAATAAACAAGTTTTAGAGCATTTTCCTATCTCGTCGTTTCTGAACTCGAACAGAATTAAATACTTTTAGGATGAAACCTCCATGTTAAACTATTGCATAAACAGATAATGGAGCTTTTGGGTGTAGTCAAAAGGTTTTATTTTCATCAAAATAGTGCTCGTACGTCTTCATCAAAATATATTTCGAAATGTATGCAAAATAAAAGTTGATGACGTTTTGCTTGGTCAAATTTTAAAATAATGGGTATGATTATTCAAAAGTGGACCCTGCATGATATAATTATTGGAGAAATTGATGGTAATAAAATTATGATGCTGATATGCCAAAATAATACATGCCGATAATAACAATTCCACCATGTTATGTTGACTTGAGGGTTGTGGTTACAGGTTCTACGCATCTGAGGTTATGGTTGCGTTGGAGTACTTACACATGAGACTGGGTTCAACATTAGGTGCCCTAGCAATCAAATCGCGTGTGAAATTCGCTTTTTTTTAAACGGATTACAGAATCCGTTTCACAATTTTATGAAACAGAATTCGTATTTCGTTTCCCACAAAATTTTAATTTTTTCTCGAAACAGCTTACGTAAGCCGTTTCCTAAAGGTGTGAAACGGATGCCAGAATCCGTTTCATAAACATTACGTGTTGTTTTTTTGAAACGGAATGTGGAAGTTGTTTCATAGTTTCTGGAACGAAATACGAATTTCGTTTCACATCATAAACAAAAAAAAAAGTTCAGCTAATATTAAGGCTAACATGGATAGAAGGACGGAACTACCACACTTGGAAAGAATGAAACGGAGAATGAAACTGAAAAAATTTTAAATGAGCGCACAGTGAGACATAGAACAAACGGGAGAAGAAATAGTATTGGGGGTGCAGAGAAGTTGGCGACGCAGTAAATGAAATTTACTGTGTCCCTACCCACTTTCACCAGTATCTTAATGAAGGGCATAATTGTAACTTTTGGAGGTACAGAAGAAGTGTTGGAGGTGCAGGGAGAAGCGCCCCTCGCTCTCTCTCTCGATACCAAGACCCACCCAGCACCCACTTGCCACCGCTAACGACCTTCGCCAAAGTCTTCGACGGCAACACCATCACCCTTCACTCCACCTCGCGCAAAACATTCTTGTACCAGCGTCTCTTCCTTCGCTTCTCCAATGCGTTCCCGACATGGGCTGCACTGATCCCCTTCATGGTCGCAAGGTCCCGCCTGCTGGAGACCGCCGTCAGCGATTCCAACCACCGCCAGCGTGACTGGGTCTGCAACCCTCACGCGACCACACTCCTCCATTCAGAGCTCCGAATCGCCGTCAGCGAGGCTATCTACTTCCTTGTTCATCTATCTGTTATGCTTGGATGTGGCTGGTTGGTTAACATGAGATTTGGGTGTTTGGTTCTGGAATAGGGTTTCGATTCGGCGTGAATGAAGATTGCAGGGATGGGGTTGTAACAGAACAACGAAGGGTTTCTGTTGATGATGAAGAATGGGTGTGATTCTAGTTGTTGGTTTGGTGTTTGTGTTGGACGGAGATAATGGTGATGTGTCGGTAGCGAATGAAGTGTTGTTGTAAGGGTTGAAGATGGAAGCCTAATGGTGATGATAACGATTCTACAGGGACATCAGTTTTAAGAATGGGAGGGATCGAAGGTGAATGTGAAGGTTATGATTTGTGGTTATGGATAGGCTTGGTGTCCGTCACGTCTTTTGGCCTTCTCATGTTTTCTGTTTTTTTTTTTTTATACAGGTTTGCTAAGGAAGAAAGATGAAGAAGATGACTATGAAGATTGTATGAGAACGGAGATGAACCCACGATGATGTCAGTGTTGTTCTTTTTTTTTTTTTATCAAAGTTGTGTTGTGATAAATGAATTACAGTTAATGCATATTTTGTTTTTTAGCACTAAACCAACGACATTGCACAGAATCATTACCATGAACTAGCAAGAAATCAAGTATGACAAGCACAACACAACATCGTTCATCTAAAGACTAGACACAGTTTCACATTCATCCAAAGACTAGACACGGTTTCACATTCATCCAAACGTTTAAGTATTGGCATTTACCTCTTGTAGTCTCTTTATCTTGTTTGAGCACCCTTTGTGAACTTGTGAAACTACTGTGAAATTGCGTATTCTCTCCTCCCAGTGTTCTTTTCCAAATGTGTTGAGAGCTTGTCTAAAAAAATCCCCCTATTTTCGTCTTCCCCTTATTTATGAGATCTTCCTCCTTTTGTTCCTGGTTGAGAGACGTAAAAAAGTCAATCCATGTAGATGCAGCCAGTCAGCCACCATAGTCTCCCTTTATTGTTCACTAATGCAGTTTATTATTTTGTTTGATAAGTAGCTGCAGTCAGCCTGTCCACATTCCAGGGTAGTACCAAATAAGGAAAGAGTTAGGCAGTTGAGGGCGGCAGAAAATTGAATGCTCCACACCTTTTTTTTTCTTTTTACTTTTTTTTTTCAAATCTGTTTTTTTCCTTTTTTTTAAATAATAAATAGTAAAAAGTAAAAATAAATAAATAAAAATAAAATAAGATAAAAGGAAAAAAATAAATTACAATAAAATTAAAATAAGACAAGAAAAAAGAAAAAAGAAAAAATATAAATATAAAAAAATAAAATAATAATAATAATAATAATAATAAAATAAAAAGTAATAAAGTATAAAATAAAATTATAATCCGGACGAAATTGGGTGTTGACATCGTGGCAGTGATAGTGTCACGTGTCATTTTCCTATTCTCAATTTGGTCCTAGTATTTTAATTTTTGTCTTAATTTAGTCTCAATTTTTGTAAATATTATGCAATTTTGTCCCTTTACAAATTGAAACCAAAATTAATTTCTATATAAATGTGCACAAATATTTCTATAAAAAATTGACATTTCAAGTAAATATTTTTAACAATATTAAGTTTATTTTAATTTATATTTTACATTAAACTTTATTTAAAACTGTTTTAAAGTTGTTAATAGAAAATAATGCTAATAACAAAACAATTCATAAATTCTATTGATATTTTATTACATCATACTTTAATATTATTTTTTATTTGAATTTATATTTTAAATAATTGCATATTTTTAAAATGTGTAAAATTCAATAATTTCTATACAAATGTTTTAGTTGGTATAAAAATAACAATTATATAATTTAAGAAAAATTAATTAGTTTATGTAACAATAAAAAACAAATAAATTTAAAATTTGAAAACAATTTTAAGTAAAAAATTTAAATAAACTTAGTTTTATTGAAAATATATAATAAAAATATCAACTTGAATAAAAAAAATCATATTTAATAAAAATATTTGTATAACATTTTATAATTTTTGTTTCAATTTGGAGGAGGACGAAATTGCATAATTTTTACAAAAATTAGGACTAAATTGAGACAAAAATTAAAATAGAGGGACCAATTTGAGAATGGGAAAATGACACCTACCATAATAGTGACACGTGGCACTGTCATTGCCACGTGATACGATGTCAGCTTGACACATGGCAATTTTTTTAAAATTTTAAAAAAATACAAAAAAAATCAAAATCAAAATCAAAAAATCTAGAAGCTGACACGTGGCATCCTATTTAACACTGTTACTACACCACTAATGGAAAAGACTTGATTGCATCAAATTTCCCAAAATAGGGACCAAATTGATATAAAAAAGAATTGAGGGATCAAATTGATATTTTACTACAAAAATGGGGACCAAAGGTATAATTTAACCAATTAATTATTATTGTAGATTTGCAAATAAATAAACGTAAAGTCTTAATGAATTTGTTCGAGTTATCACTTTTAACAAAAATATAGTGTCAATTAAAAGTGAGGACTTATAGATTTTCCGTAGTAAATTCACCAAAGTGCAATATCAATCAAATTTACTGTGTCTGATCATGTATATTCTTTTATCTCTTCACCACATAAAAAGTTTAATCAATCAAAGTAAAGTCTTGACTAATTTTAGTTACACTGATTACTTGTAATTAAAATAAAGTCTCAATTATTGATAAAAACTTATTTAATTACATGAAAGCTTCCAAAATAAATCAAAGTAAAGTCTCAATTGAATTAAAAATCCCCACTTATATGATTAACATGCATATAGATTTAAACACCTCGTTAATTAACTAGAACGTCAAATCATTACTTTTTATTTGATTCAGAAACAAAATACATAGATAAATTAAAACCACAAAAATAATATAAAGAACAAATAAATTATTTTAATCTCACATCATAATCCGTAATGAAATTATAAGTCAACCTTATAAGTTTAGTCCTTCATGGATGGATTGAAATACATAATGAATGAAAAAAATAAAGGTAGAAAATGGTGGAAAGAAGGTGAGAGATATGGTAGATGGTAATTGTGAAAATCAGGATTGATAATGTCTCATCCTGCTTCCCCCTAAGTCTCTTATATAAAACTTGACTGAACTTGGATTCTGAATTATTTGTGTTGAAAAATTATATCTGATAATTTAATATCTCCCAAAATATCTTTAAAAAAAAACTAAATTTCATTTATCTTTACTAATTATGAATAGCAACAACTAATTTACGCTCAAATTTACCAATTCATCCCTTGCTATGGGATTTATTTTTCTTGATCAAATTGGATCAACCCAAGTCCAAATTGGAAGCGCAAGATCTCTCACATTGTCTACCACACAATTGCAAATAAGTAAAATAAGTATATAAATATTTGCTTAAGTTCGCATAGTTATCTGGGGAGTTTAATGAGGATATAAGTAGGATGTGGACTTACAAAATTTTAAGAGTCATAAAATTACAATATGAAATAGTAAGGGTAATACAATATGAAATATTAATCATGTTGAAATTTTGTAGCGGTTATGAATGCGATAGGAGACATATGATAAATACGTTATATGGAGGAACATGTTATTTTATTTTATATATATATATATATATATATAACAAAATAGAAAATATTTACAATATCTCAATGTTCATTTCTTAATTCTAAAATAATAACTAATTTCTAAAATTGAAAAATATTTTTAAAAATATAAATATTTCCCAAAAACTAATTTAAATAAAAAAGATATTAGTAAATATTATCAACAATTAGTCATATAATAAATCATAAAAGAGATCATATAAATCATGAAAGAGGTCGTCTTATAGGAGTTCTTTATTGAATATGATGATAGTTGAAATTGACCAACACGGTTTTATCTTCAAATCATTAAAAATTGTTATAAAAAAATATTATCAACCTTAATGTCAATATGAGAGAGTTAAAAGATTATCAAATGAGTTAAATCAAACTTATGGTTCATTTTTGGACCTTTGTTCAAACATAAGCTAATTTCACATATACACCTATAATGATGCTACAATGTTGTTACTTAAATTATTAAAGAATTAATACCTAAAGTGAATTCATTTTAAGCAGTGGCGGATCTTGATCAAAATTTTTGGGAGAGCCAATATAATGTACTTCAAATTTATATATTTAAATTTTACAATGAATAATACTTTAGTATAATTATAATTATAGAAAAACTACATTATCTAACAGATTATCCATCCTATGTAATGAGCAACATGTTGTCATGTTTTGATCTTCACTCCTTTTTTATCAATTTTAAAAAACGAATTTATTCTTTTATTTTTCATTAATATACCTATTTAAAAAACAAGTTTAAAACTAAAAAATAATTTATAATAATACAATCAATAACTGAAAAACATAATTACAAAAAAATTATGATAAACAAGTCACAATTAAAAATTGTCTATACAAAAAAATATACAAAAGGGTCATGAGATAAAAAGATAATACTAAATATTAAACATATTTCACTATCAAGTGAGAACGAAGAAAAATATTTTTTTCTTTTTTTAAAAATGGAAGGAGAAGATATAAAAAATGAGGGTAGAAATAATAAGTTTTTGTTTAACTTTTTTTTCTTGATAACATAACAAAATAAAATCAGAAAATGTGAAAGATAAATACAACATGTAAAAAACTAAAAAGACAATTAGAATAAAAAATAAAAATTATCTTAATAATTTATTTATTTTTATTATATTTAATTTTATATTTTACAATTTATTAATATTAAATATTATATTCTATAATAGAAATAAAAAATACCTTATTTTATTTTTATTAACTTTTAATATACTATTATCTAATTTAGAAAAATATATATTTAAAAAATAAATAGTTTAACAAATTTTAAACACATAAAATTCTAAAAAAATTAAAAAAAATTTATGAAAAGGTTTTGGGGGTGCCACTCTGCTTCAACTATGCTCCATCACTGATTCTAAGAAGAAAAGAAAAATCGCAAACACAAATTTTCACTTGGAAAACTAGAACTCCCTTATTTTAGGATCAGATACCAATAGTTAAAGTAACGACAACTGTCAAAACTAAACGAATACCTGAACATTTATTATACATGTATTTGTTTATAATTTCATAGTTTTCTTAATTTTCAAAGTTATATTTTAAAAAAATATTTTTCTACCAAGTTAAAATTTGATATTATATAATTTTTTAACTAAATAATTCCACCATAGTCACATTTTTTTTATTTTACTTTTTTTCTTTCAAATAAATTTTTAAATTAAAATAATTATTTATTAATTTTACTGTTTCTTTAAACTTAACTGATTTTTAAATTTAATTATTTCTTAATTATAAAATTATTTATAAAATGAATAAAAATGATTTACAATTAAATTATAAAACTTATTTATATTTCATTTTATAATTATAATAATATATATTATTATAAAAAAATAACACACATGCAAGTGTTTTACTCGTATTGCTAACACATTTTGGTTGACACAAAAAGAACAATGCACAAAATACAAATTCATTGAAAAAAAAATCTATAGACAAGATTAAAAATTAATAAAAATAAAATAATTGTGAATAGAGCAGTTAAAATGTTAATAATCTCACTAAAAACTTATTAAAAGTAAGATGTTTTTTATAAAATACCTGATTTTCAAAATTTCTTAAAATGAATCTTTTCAGTCGTTATATATATATATATATATATATATATATATATATATATATATATATATATATATATATATAATCTTTTCAGTCGTTATATATATATATATATATATATATAATAGGTAGCCCAATTAAGCCCGAAGGCCCATGTAAGAAGAACCAAAAGGAAGGGAAACCCTACTTAGACTCTGCCAACATTATATATTCAATTGTCCTCCTCGTCAAAACCCTAGTTTCGTATCTCCTATATTTTGCAAGCAGCAGCAGCTTCTATTCGATCCAGCAATGGCTGCCATGGATACTGGTGTTCAGGGCTGCATCTTATCCGTTTTAATTCTTCACGATGAGGAAATCGCAGTTACCGTGAGTTAACTGTTTCCTTTCTAACCCTTCCTCTGTAATTATTATTCTCTCTTTTAGCGTAGATCTCAATTTCTGTGTTCTTTTTTTCTCAGGCCGAGAAGATCTTCGCTTTGTTGAAGGCTGCCAATGTCTCCGTTGAGTCTTACTGGCCAAGTCTCTTCGCCAAGCTCGCTCAGAATAAGAACATTGAAGACCTCATCTTGAACGCCGGTTCAGGCGGAGGTGCCGCCGTTGCCGTGGCTGCTCCCGCCGCAGGTGGTGCTGGTGCCGCTGCTGCAGCACCTGCTGCCGAGGAAAAGAAGGTAAAGGGTCCTAAATTTGTTGTTTACTGTGTGGTTGTAGTGAACATTTCGGTGTTTTGGTGAAACCTAACAATGTTTAAAATGCTTTAAGACTATTGATATGCAATTAGAGGCAATTTTTTTTTTGCTGCATAGAAACTACCACTAAGATTCAAACGTATAAAACATAAAGCAGCTGTAACTCTGTAACTCGATGAAAATAAACGTATAAAATAAACGTATAAAACATAAAACTTGTGTGTTGTGGGTTATAGTCATCTTAGTCCAATTGGATGTTCTCTTATTTATTTTAATTGTTGAAGTTTATCGTTGTTTTTGTGTTTGGTCCTGATGGCAGACTCAGATATACTACTTGAAATTGTGATACTTATAATGGATTTTCTTTTTGCCTGTGTAATGACTTCAGTGTCACATCTTATGATTCTTCTGAAAAATGTAATGAATTCTAGCAATTACATTGGCAAACACATACTTGTACATTGTGAATGGCAAACACCGTAAGGCACAATTTGAATTTGCTTAATATGATCTTCAGCGATTGAGTTAAGCACAGACGTTTTGCATGAATGTTTAGTGTAAGACAGTAAGAACTGCACTGACACTTTCCTTTTGTTTTATTATTGTGTTGTGTTTATTATTCATCTTGCCTTTATATTCATTATTTATTCAAGGTTGTTTTCAATTTGTGTTTACAGGAAGAAGTGAAGGAAGAAAGTGATGACGACATGGGATTCGGTTTGTTTGATTAGGTCTTTTTAAATAGTTTATAGCCAGTTTTTGAATTTGAAACATGTTTTGTTCTATAAAATTTTTATTGGAGAGATTCTTAGCCGTGATTTTTGGTGGGTTTTAATATATCTGTTGCAACTACATTTCTGATCAACCTATTTATTTTCATGTTCTACTTTTCACTATTTATTGCATGTTGAAAGATTTCAGGTGGTTTTTGCCGATAACTGTTATAAAATAAAAATGTGTCTAGTGTTTAGTATGTTAATCCACGCGATACCCTTTCTGGGATGTAATTTCTGCCTTATGTCGTCTGATTTACCTCTATAGAATTACGGCTTCTGTAATTTATACCATTATTTAGGGTTGGGTATTCGCTTGAAGGTGTTTTTTTTTTTGTTTTCATATGATTGATATAAATGTTTAACAAAACACTATATATGTGAGGGCAATATCCCTTTCGAAGAGTCCTTGTCCAGATGAATTCTAAGTAAATTTATCAATAGCTAGTGAGTACTTTCATTCTTTTTTTTATTCGATACTGCTGACAGTGTTATGTTTGGTTTTTAATATTATTTTTTAAGATTTTGCAGTTTCAATTATTATTTTATACTATACAAGAAAACATGGTATGCTATACAAAAAAGGGTATATAAATAAAATTTTAAGATGACTTTGAAATACATTTAGTTTGTGCGTAAATTTGAGATTACTATGATTGAAATGCTAAAGTATGGTATTAAGGAAACCAATTGTGAGAACTGACGTTCTAATTGTGTGTTTGAAGATTAAGAGTATCCAAGTTGTATACAAATGGCTTTTCCGGAGTTGAGGGATCAACTAAATATTATGTTTCCAACTACTTGCATTACAATGGTCTGATTTTTGTGTTAAGTTCAGCGAAGTTATAGTGAAGTTTTTCAAATATTTAAAATCTGTTCTAGAACGTTCCTGAAACTGGGACACAGCTTTCTGATTTTAGTATTCTATAAAACAATTTCAATTATTCTGTCTCATTTCTTAACTACTAATTAATTATGAAATGTTTCTAACGAATAATCTATAATTGTTAATTATCAATTTCGGTTAATATGTTTTAAATTTTTTATACCCGATCTATAAATTTTATGCTTAGAAAAAAAATAATTTGATTTTTTAATTCATCTCATTAATATTGTTTGTGATAGGGTCACAGTTTCTAAAGGGATATATACCGTGGATTAAGTTTGTGGAGAAGAATTGTATGGTGGATATAGGGGTCTTTTCAAGCGTACATTAAAATGAAATGATGGGTTTAACGAAGCGATTTTAAATTGAAGTGATTATTGTTTATTTATGCTGTTAATCTGGTGAGTCTTCATAGAGACTTAATGAATTACATCTCTATTCAGTTATAAAATTTTGAATTAATGTCTCCCTATTTCATTCCAATCCAATTTTATATAAGCTCTTCAATTTTAATCAAAACTTTAAAAGTTTATTTATATACTTTTACTCCTTAATTTTCATCATTTAATAACTAAATTTCCGTATGTATACACAGTCCACACTCTCCCAAAGTAACGACAACTTTTGTTTACATTAAAAGCCATGAAAAATATTTATTTAAATTAAACAATAAAGTACTCCTTTAAATATTTGATGAAAATTTATTTTATTTTTATTGATGTTAATTTTATATCCTTAATGGTTTTTCTATTTTTGATATGTTAAAAAGAAAAACACAACCTTTTGCGACATATTTGTTTATTTTGGTTTTCGGATAATACACCAGACTCTAGTTTAAAAAGTATAAAAAAGATAATGAAAGAATTTAAAAAGTATATAAAAGATAAAGAATTTAAAAAGTATACAAAAGATAATGAACGAAGACGATTCTTTTTATAGTAGGCAAATTTGTCTCTTTTATTCTCAAAATAGACATATTTTAAAGAAATTATGATAGTAGGTAAATCTTGTAGTCTTCACACGATTTTTTTTACGAAGAAATCATTCACTCTCACAACATTTTCCTTGATTTCAAATATTAAAATCGTCAAATGAAAAAATCGTATAAGAGACACGTTTTTGAACCTAAAATCATACGAGGAAAAGACGTTTTTGGTTGTGTAATTAATTACTGATTGTATTTTATGATTTTGGGTTTTTGTAATCGATTATACCTTTTTGGTAATCGATTACAACAAGTGAGAATGATGACTAGTTTGTTAACCAAGTCTACTATTATTCATATGATTATAGTGGTGTGTGTTTATGTGTCCCGCAACATCAAATCATATTTTACCGGTACTTGGTAGGTCTCTCACATGTTTCAATCATGAATGGGTTTTATGAACTATCAAATTTTCAATAAATTTATATTGAACAAAGTCTTCTATTGAATATTGTTTTTGTTGGTCTCATATGTTATTCTACAATTGTAATTGCATATATAAAAGATTCAAAAAGGTTTTACATCGGCTCTTGACAGTTGCTTAATTCAGCCTTACTCTTTCTTATTCAGATACGAAGTTTGATAATAAAAAAAACATATAATTTTTTGTTTGGGTCTGAAAAAACTGAAGGCAAGCCATCATATTTAGAGGTTTTTATCGTTAATCTTGTCACAAATGTAAACTCGATGAAAGTACTCTTCTATCATGTGTTTTACATTGTATATAATTGCATTTCTCTTCTAATTTTCTATACATGTATTTAATTCATTACTTTTTGCTTGTTATCTATTATGGTTTGTACTGTATGGACTAAGTTTCATTTAATAGTTGGTATCAAACATGAATTTATGAGTTGCTTCTTTGATTAAAACGATTTAATTGAGACCACTTGATGCTTTTGTAGTGTGGCAGATGAATTGATGTTAGTTGTCTTCTATCGTAATCAGTTACACAAAGGTCATACATTACTATTACTCTCTGGTAGTCGATTATATAAATATAAAATTACAAAATACACATCAATCGATTAGAACAAATTGTAATCGATTACACAAACAAAAATGTCTTCTCCCTATACGACTTCAGATTAAAAAACGTTTGTCCCCACACAATTTCTTCATTTAATTTTTTGACCGTATGAAATTAAGGAAAACATCATGGAGGTGGAAGATTTCTACGTTAAGAAAACGTACGAAGGTTGCAGGATTTATCTATTTTTATAATAAACAGGACAAATTTGTCTATTATGTAAAAAACTGAAAGACGACTCATGAATTAATAATAGAAAAAAAATAATAATATATTTTTATAGAAGGATTTTAAAAGTTTCATCACTTAATGCGGTGAGGTAGAGAAATTTTTTCAATTGAGAATATGTATATTTCTTAAAAATTGTCTATATTTTAAAACATTTATAAATAAAAGTTCCTAACGCTTTTTTTCAGGATAACAGTACAAATGTTAATAAAAATTATCTTAATTCAACAAGAATTTGAGATGAACTGAGGTAAAAGTATCGAACATGTTTACATAACGTTTGATGAAAACAATTATTTAGATCTCTCAATTAGTATCAAACATATTCTAGAACACTAGCATAAATCCAAGTGCTATCGCGTTTGTGTGTATACATTTTTTAAATATGTATAATATTATATTAGTAGATATAATGTTATTAAGTTAATATATAAAATAAAATTATATTTATTAAAAATAAAGTGAAATGTATTATAAAAGATGAGAGAATAATAGTTGATAAATAAAGAAAAAAAGATAGACAGTTTTATAAATAACGTGTAAAAGTAACGGTCAATTTTCAAAAATTTAATAAATAATTAAATTTTAAAGGGTAAAATTGGTATTTTGAAAAGTACACATGTGTGTATGTATTGTTTAAATATGCGTGATATTATATTAGTAGGTAATAATATTATAATGTTATTAAGTTAATATTTATTAAAATAAAGTGAAATATATCAAAACAGATAAAAGAATAGCCATTGATAAATAAAGAATAAGAGAAGAAACAAAAACATATGATTTTATAAAAAGTTTGTAAAAATAACGGTCAATTTTTAAAAATTTAATAAATTATTATATTTAAAGAGTAAAATCGGTATTTTGAAAAGTAGACAAAAAAAAAATCCCCTTTATATATTGTTATAGATTATTATAGATATAAACAAATTAAGTTCAAATGTGATTTATAACTTTAATAAAGGCCAAGTTGACCCTAATGTTTAATTTAATTTGATATATATGTTCTCGTATACAATAAAGAAAACAGTGGAACCACTTTTCTTCTTGGATTTTTGTTGCCACTATCGTATGACATTAAACTTGATTCCTGGATTCAAGCATTATATTATGGAATTCATGTAGTTGTCAAATTTATTAAGTTTCTCAGATTCATTATCATGTCATGATGCTCATATTGATTCTTTTATTTTAAAACTATTCAATAAACATAATTTTTTTCTTATTTTAACAAAACTGACTAGGATCGATGTAGATAACTCACCAAAACGAAACTTAATAAAAACACTAACAAAACAAGCCAAGGATACCTAACTTTATAATAAATTTATATTTCGATCACTTGAAGAAAAAAACTATTATTTTCATTTTTAAATCCGTACTCCTTTTTCACCAAAATTTCAATGGTAAAAAATTCTCAATTTCTCTTATCTCAATCAATTTATTTCGATTAAAATTAAAAATGTCCGTATTCAAAGGAGAATTATCATTACTCGTTAAAACTTTAAAATTTCATTAAATTAAATAAAAAGTTAGCCTTTTATTTTTTAGTTTAAAATATTTTTAAAATATTTTCTATTTATATATATTTCTCAATTTCTTAATACAAATATACTATAATATTTTTAATTAATTCTATTTTTATTTTTAGAAAACCATACTTTACTAATTTTTTATTAACTTTAATTTTTTTATATTACAATATTTTAATTAAAAAACTTTAAAATTTTATCAAATTAAATAAAAAATCATTCTTTGATTTTTAATTTAAATATTTTTAATAATATTTATGCATTTTTTTAATTTATTTTGACACATATTTTAAAATAATTTTATTATAAGATTTTTATTTAATTATTTTATTTTTTATTTGTTAGAAAAAAATATTTTACTGATATTTTTTTATCTTCTTTCTATAATACAATATTTTAATTAGAAAAATTTAAAATGTTATCAAATTAAATAAAAAATAATCTTTTCTATTTTAAATTTAAGATGCTTTTAAAATATGTATTTATAGTTGAATATTTCTAAATTTTTCAATATAATTGTAATGTAAATTTTTTATTTAATTATATTTTTTATTTTTTAGACAATCGTAATTTTACTAATATTTTATTATTATTTTTATTATACTATATTTCAATTATGAAACTGCAAAGTTTTATCAAAATAATTAAAAAAATAATTTTTCTTAATTGTTTTAATTTAAAATATTTTGAAAAAATTTATGTATTTTTAATTTTTTTCTCCTTTTTTAATATAATTCTAAAATAAGATTTTTAAATTTTCTATTTTTCTAATATTTTTCACTTGAGATTTTTAGAAAACTTTATTTTACTATTTTTTTTGTTATCATCTTTTTATAGCACAAGTAAAAAATTTTAAAATTTCATCAAATAAAATAAAAAAGAATGCAACCTTTTGATTTTTTAGTTTAAAATATTTATCTATTTATAAATATTTCTCATTTTTTCAATATAATTATACTATAAGATTTTTAATTAATTTTATTTTTTTAATTTTAGAAAACAATACTTTACTAATATTTTATTAACTTTTTTTTTCTATAACAAAAGATTTCACTTAAAAATTATTTAACTTTTATCAAATTAAATATAAAATAATTTTCTTTGTTTTTTAATTTAAGATATTTTGAAATATTTATAGATATTTTAATTTTTTTGACATTTTTAATATAATTTTAATCTGAGATTTTTATTTAATTTTGTTACTTTTATTTTTTATAAAATGTTATTTTACTGATCTTTTCCTTATTTTCTTTTTATAACACAATATTTAAATTAGAAAACTTTAAAATTTTATCAAATTAAATAAGAAAGATAACCTTTTCTATTTTTTAATTTAAAATGTTTTCAAAGTAATTATCTATGGTTGAATATTTCTTATTTTTTCAATACAATTGTACTATAAGGCTTTTATTTAATTATTTATCCACTCTTTGACGGTTTACAAAGATGTATAGCCTTACCAAACTTTATTACAATAACACATAAAAGACAAAAACAAACCTAGAAACAATCCAAAGATTACAAATGAAAAGAAATCACCGCAACCAATGCAGCTTAGAAACTTGATTAAGAGCTCAACAAAACACTTTAATCCTTGAAATCTTTAAAGCTATTAGAAAATATGTGTTGATTTCAAAAAAAAAAAAAAAACAATACTTTATATTGTTTGTAATAGTTCTTTTTCCATTAGACTTGTTTTCCTTTTGCACTCCATTAAATATTCAAATTTTTTACATTCAGCGCAATAATTTGATTTGTAA
>Ga0214545_1007105_pt1 | contig 18983 bp, 6 predicted proteins | sample CNSS4metaG_FD_160064 | JGI IMG/M metagenome (GOLD analysis project Ga0214545, IMG submission 160064) | Root nodule microbial communities from cowpea collected in UCLA plant growth center, Los Angeles, California, USA - CNSS4 | ecosystem: Host-associated > Plants > Roots > Nodule | place: USA...
TTTTTAATTTTTTAAAGAAAACAAAAGGTCATGGGCCAACCCCATTCCGAGAACGTGCGTCCGTCCTTGAGGGGAAGAAGAGGAACTGCATTTATTGAAGATTCATCATCGAGGGTCCGTTTCTTACCCCTTAAAAAACAAACTTTCAAATCGAATAATTTCTTGTGAAAGCTGCCGTATTAAGAAAAAATATAATAAATACAAATATAAATATTATACTAATATGAGAAAAACACAACTTCATTAATAAACACGCTTAGCATACAACTTCTAATTCAATCTTCATGAGTTTATTAGTACAAACTTCAAAAATACAACTATGAAATAGATGATTTTAATTTTAAAGACCTAATTAAAAATTAGAAAGTTCATAGGTCCAATTAAACCTTCTAAAAATTTAGCATACATATTTCAATATGATTTATATATAAACTCGGTCAATTTTAACGATATATGTGCGGATCAATTTATGAATTGAGTTAAGTTTGCGTTGTTTTTTCTTTAAAAAATTTGCAAATTAGAACACTAATATCAACATATTTATTACGTTATTGGCTCCGCTCCGATAATCCATTACCATACTCCATCATTGATTATGGAGGACCATTTTAAAATTTTCAATGTCTTGGCATGGCTGAAATAATGTCACTGCATGTGGAACAACAATAATAACAATATAATAATAATAATAATAATAATAAATTTAAAATTATTTTTTAATTTAGTTTTTCCCAACCAAACAACTTCCATTTTATTATATTCTTCCTTTATTTATTTTTTAAAGTTTTCTTTCTTTACTTTCTCTTCCTCTGTTTTGTTTTCTCTGCTTAAAACTACCAATAACTAGGTTGGTTATCTTCGCCATTTACCTTTTAAAAATAAACTACTACAAATGTTTTTTTTTTCTTGCGTCGTGTCATGGGGAAGAGTCCAGCGACAAAACTAACGTGAAAATTATTGTTATACAAATAAATTAAATAAAACAAACTTCCAAAATTTGTCGAAGTGGTCGTGGAAGCACCACAGTGACCCTTGAAACTTTTCTGCAACAAAAATATGGCTCCAATTTACTCTCCTTTTCGGCTTATTCATCCCTTTAAGTTTTGCTCCAATCTCCTTTTTCTCTTGTAGAAGCTGCATCGTGGTTATGTGATTTTTACTTTTCTCATTGTTAACCAACATTTACAGTTGCAATTCTTTCTCACAAAAGTTTACTTCTACATATGAAATATTAAGTAAATTCATTGAATATTGATTAAATATGGGTATGATTCCTATAATGTTTTAGTTTTAAATTATTTAAAAACCTTTTAATCAATTTTACCCTTTTATATTTATTTGATCGATTAATACTTTATACTTCTATTTGATATTTATGTAATTATAATTTCTTACTTTCAAGAAAGAATGTATATCATTTTATATTTAATACTTAATATATAATATTTTTTTGTAGTAACTTTTTTATGAAAAAAAAAAACATTTGATTAATGTCTAAAACTAGACAAGTCTAGTCATAAATATATAATTTTTTGGACAAAAAATGAAAATAAAACAAAAATTTTATACTTGAATTTAAAGATAAAAACAAATTTTTATTTTGCATTAGGATTCAATAATCCGCGTATATATAAAATAAAAATTTTATATATATATATATATATATATATATATATATATATATATATATATATATATATATATATATATATATAAAAGACTAAACCTAAACTAATCGCAATTATAGTTAATTTGAAGAATTATAAGATTTTACAATTTAATATAATATTTTCGATTTATATTTTTTATATACACAATAAAATAGTTAACAAAATCATAAACCTGTATGAATCACTATTTTTTTCTTAAATTGTTCGTTGCATCACTTGCTATTTTATTTTAGTGGATGAATTCAGTTCAAATAAAAGTTATATTTTTTACTGCACCCTTCTTCTTGACTAAATAAATTTTAATTAAAATAAAACTTAATATATATATATATATATATATATATATATATATATATATATATATATATATATATATATGAGTAACTTACTATTTGACAAAAAATACATTTAATGAATATGGCATAAAATTCTATAATCTATTACATCTATTTGTATTCCCATAATTCACAAGTTTATACATATAATAAGTGTCCTTTATATTTAGATGAGAAATATAGAAGCTTGTATCATATTTTTACATGTATTCTAAGTTGTCAAAGAATTTTGTGTTAAAATTTTGAATAATTGATAAAATTTTGACTAATTGATAACTGACATTATCATATTTTTTATTGATATTTTATTGTTATTTTTTTAAATAATTAAGGATTCATTTAATATTTTAAGAAAAGATAAGTATTTTATCTTTTATTAGATAATTAAGATTTTATTAGATAATATTAGAAAATATAAGTATTTTAAATTTTATTATATAATAAGATTTAATTAGATAATTTTGGAATAGATAAGTATTTAGATTTTATTTTTGAAATATTTTGTAGTTAAGTAAGTGAAAATCTCATAAGATTTTAATATATCAAAGATATGGAAATCCTAGAAGAACGACTCTTATATTAAAGATATGGAAATTCTAGAAGATTGAAGAATATATCAAAAATATAAGAATCTCATAAGATGAAAAAAAAAACATATTAATGATCATCAATTACAATTTTTTTAAGACCCAGTTTAGTTCTGAAAAGTCTATAAATAAAAAGTCTTACAAAGTAACAAAAGATCTAGAGGCTAGTTGGAGGCATTTAATATATTTTTTTTCTAGGGTTCGAAATATAGTAGTAACTAACTCTCGTCTTCACGGAAGTTAGACATAATGTATTTTAACTCTTTGTGATTTATGTTATTATTCAATATATTTCTTTTCCATACTCTCTTTTGTGTTTTATTCTCGATCTTAATTGCATGATAATTATTGATTGCATATTTATGGATATCTAATCATTAAACACGATATTAGAACCTAAACTATGATAGACAACTAATTGATTATGCATCTAGACATAGAGTACATTATTGATCATTCTTGGCATCCAAACTTAAGGCTTAATGTAAACTTTTAATAAGGAAATGTCTAAGATATTAAGGTTCTTATTAAAGTTTAGACTTGTCGCTAAGCTATTAGATCTTGTTACATGATGTGAATGCTAGAGTTAAGAATTAGAAATATATTGTCAAAGTTTTCATATTAATTTGATGCATGAAATTCTACCACATAAGAATTTATATTGATTTAATTCTTTTCTAGATTTTAAAATCTTTCGCACATTCAATATTTATTTTATCACTCAAAGTTTTTGTCTAAATTAATAAATAATCATGGTTTTCCAAACAACGCAAGTCTCTTTGAGATTATGATATCTGAATTTTCTATTTTATTACTTGAACGATTTAGTATGCTTGACAAAAAACACTTGTTAACTATAATAATCACTCTCAATTGAGAGTCTCTATTATCCTTTGTTAATAGAAAATTCTGCAACATGTATAACATCTAACACAGAAAGATGTATGTATATATGGATGAATCTTCTACATGACAAGGAGGAGCGAGAGTTCCACCAAAATTTTCTCTTTCATTATATATATTATATTTATAAATTATTATATTATTTATATTAATTTTATTTTTTTTTAAACCCATAAAAGTATGAATCCCCCTCTTTTTTTTCTTTTTTTAGTTTTTGTCTCTTGTACCTCGTATCTTTTTCACTTTTATCTTTTTATCTCAATTTTCACTCGTAGTCTCTAATTTTTTTTTTCAAAATCAAATTGCATTACAGTGAAATTAAGAAGTTAAAGAACATTTTTGACCTATCAATTTCTCTCTATGAGAAAGTTCATTTTCTACATTTTATTTGAAGCAATTAATTTTCTTTTTGGATGTGATAAGTTTATCTATTGGATATCATTAGACGATGATATAATTATTTTTTCTAAATAGGTGTGAGATGATAATTATATATATTTTTTATTCCATTGTCATATATGCTTGTTTTGAGTAAATGAAATAAATAAATAAAAGTTAATTATAAATAATAATTTATATATAAAAATTTAATTTCACATTACTACTTTGTCCTATGAATGTATACCATAATTAATATATATAACCCGGTAACATCTCTAAAATATCTCCACAAACTGCAAGACTTGTTCACATTTTACGACACCATTCTCATTGTATTATAGACAACAAAAAGACAACCAAATTACATGTACATGTAAGATAGAAGGTGTTGGACCATACTTGATAGATATGTTAAAAAGCATTATAATGGCACAAGCTACCGATTAAATTGACACCAAACTTCCTAATATATTTTATTTTATATACAAAAAAATATTATATATATATATATATATATATATATATATATATATATATATATATGATTTATTTCATACATAAAAGCAATATATAAAAAATAAATAACTTTATTGAAGATCCAATATAAGATGTATTTGTCTCGATGTAAGAAGAATGCGTTGGAAATCTTACATCGATTAAAAATAAAACTAATTTATAATATGTGTGCAAACTTCATTATACAAACTGATTTTATAAGATTAACTTAAACTTAAAATGCACTTTTTACCACTGATATGTTAGAATACAATAGATTTTTTAGATATTAAGAAAACACATAAAAAATAAATTTCAGTATAAATTAAAGTTAGTTTATTTATAAATTAAGTTGTGAAATTTTTTCCATTTATTGTCTTAAACAATTTATCTTTTACTTTATTCATAAAAAATATTAGTTAACCTTCAAATTTATAAATTTTGAATAATTTTAATTAAATTTATATTAATTTTGTTTATTATCTTAAATCTTTTATCATTTTTTTTTAATTTGGTAGTGTTGGGAAAACGCATAATCAATTAAGAATATTATTATTTTTACTCCCAAGGATCACCCTATCAACAAAGAATTCAGATTAACACAAAAAATATAAGAACGTGAAAACTCCAAATACGGAGAAAAATAATCGTCATGTGCAAATTTATACAACATATAGAAAACACACAACTCTTTGATCCCAAATACACTTACACTCTCCTGAGCAAGAACTTAAGTGCACCTCACAACACTCTACCACACAAGAGAATAAGAAAAGCCAAACACTAGCTTAAAGTGTCATGGACTTGAGACAATAAACATCATGAACTGAGAGTCTATTATATAATCACTACCACTCACTCTTGAGTTATTTTATGTGACTTTTCAAGTCCTATAGGTAAATAATAAAATTCAACAAAATATTTTTTTGATATTTTTTATTAATTAAATACTTGCTAGACATTTTTAATTTAATTTAAAACAGATATAATTAAAATATAAATATATTAATTATCTGGTTGGTTGGTTGATTATTATTGATTGTAAAAATATATGATGTTCCCAAGTTTTTTATGCCCTGCTACAATATTTTTACCTACCAGCTCATCTGATTGGCCATAAATGACAAGTTAATTATGAAGGACACTCATTGGAGAGTCGCTGCCATAGTATTGGGAAACTTCACACTCCTTTCATTTTAATAGCTCCCCACGTTCGTGTTGCTGTCAAGGTGTTCAACGACACGACAAGACCCTACTGCCAACAATGATAATACAGCTGTTCTCTTGCAATTCACGTGCATCACAAATAACTATCACACCATAACACGTTAAATTATTATACAGGGACAATAAATAATAAAATACATCACTTAATATATTATATGTCCTACAAAATTTTTTGTATTATTTTCATTTATGAGATTTAAACGTATTCCCCAGATTTACCTAAAATTTGCTCGTGGTTTTTTTGTTAAGTGTTAATAATATAAGAACAGATGAAGAGATATTGAGTGAATGATGGTGCTAATGTGATGGTATGTCCAACTAAAATCACTTTTAATTTTAGAATTTACTTGTTAAGATAGTCACTTGTACTGTATCATTTAAATTGTAAAGAGATACAAGTTATAAGAAACTTCTTTAAATATGTATTTAATATATTTTAAATTCAATAGGATCATTTTACCCTTATAATTTTACATCTTATAAAATTCAAAATTTCAGTACATAAATATCTTTTAAAATTTTGGATATATCATTACACACCATATATCATAAAAGATGATTTCAATTTTAATTTAAATATCAGTAATGTAATTGATAATATGTTTTATAGAAGACACATTGATATTAAACATGATTATTTAATAATCATCTCACTCATAGAAAATCATAACTCTTTAATTTAAATATCTCTTTCCGTTATTCACTTAAATTTTTCATCATTATATGCATATAATTCAATAATATACATATAATACAATAATACTAACCTTATCATCATTATATATATATATATATATATATATATATATATATATATGTATATATATATATATAATACAATAATACTATGATTCTCATTTTTTAACTCTCATCCTTTACTCATTGACGTGACTTAGTGTGGGTCATTGACTAATGTACCACTATTTTTTCCTTTGAAAGAATCAATGACCCACACCAAGTCACGTCAGGAAATAAAAGATGAGAGTCAAAAAATGGTAGTCACAGTATAATTTTTCCTAATTTATTAATATTTCATCAATTACTATTGTGACAATACATGCTTACAAACACACATGTGAACATTTTGTTGGAGTGAGTCCTCTAGTTTGAGCTCATCTTTATTCACATTTGTAATAAACATCCTCAAACATCACATTGTTTAATGTTCATAATGTTACTTTAATAGTATATATATATATATATATATATATATATATATATATATATATATATATTCTAGATTGTTCTAACAAATTATAGAACCTTCACCCATTTCAATATTAGTTCTTGAGTGACTAACTCTCACTTGTGCACCCTTAATACCGGTGGCGGGGCATTGTGGGGACTAGAGGGGCCATGACCCCCTCAAAAAGTGATTTTTTTTTATATTATAGGTAATATATTATAAATAATGATAATTAAATTAAATATTTTTATTTCTTTTATAAAACACACTATTTAATGTTAATAAATAATAAAATACAAAATCAAACATAATAAAAAAATCAAAAGACATTTATTTATTTTTCATTATGTATTGAGTTTCTTATAAATTGTTCTTATTTTTCGTTCTCACTTGCTTTCTTTTATTTCTGGAGAGAAAAAGATCTATTATTTTGGCTCAAATTTTACATTTGTTCTTTCTCATTCTCAAAGAAATAAAGAAGGTAATTCTCTCTCTTGTCTCACTTGATAGTGAAATATTAGTTTAATAATTTATTTAACGAGTCTCTTGTATATTAGTTTTTTATTTTATGACTATATACGAAAAAAATATTGTACGGTGTTTTTTTTTATAACTGTATTTCAGTGAGCAAGAGAAGATTAATTTAAAATTTCAACTTCAACATTTTATATTGATGCTCCTAACCATTCATATTTAAAGAATTTATCAACTATGCTTGAATTATGTCAATCTTTGGCAAGACCAAGAAAGTCAAGGATATTCTACTTGATTGATTTTTTGATTCGTCTTATTTTAACTCTTCCTATCTCTACAACTACAACATAAAGATCATTTTCTACAATCAAGATTATCAAAATAAGATTGCAGAATAAAATAAAATGGAAGATGAATTTCTTGCTGACAATATGATTATTTACATTGAAAAATAAATAGTAAAAAATTTTAGTTATAATTCAATTATTGATGAGTTATAGGATCTGAAGGAAACGAAGGACAATTAATCTTTTAGATATGTGTCATTTCTTTTTTAGTTATCGTTATATTAAATTATGTATTCATTTTGATTATATTAGTGACAATAATTAAATATATAATTTTGGATGTATTATTTTGATTCCCCAATAATATTGGTCAAGATCCACCACTACTTAACACACCACCTAGACCTCACTTAAGCTACATGCTTGTAAAAGATAAAGAATTGCATTGATATCTTTAACAACTTGGTTGACAGACTCCATTGATTAAAAGTTGAGAAAGTGTTTAAACAACATTCAACCTAAGAGCACCTAGCTTTCCAACAAACAAAGAAATAATAATAAAAAAACCCTGCTTACATCTTACTTCCAACGAAACTCTTAACTGCACTCATATTCCTTATCACAAATATTTTTTACATCACATATATCTCATTTATTTCATAAACATGCCAATTTATACTTATATTCATGATTATATAAATATATATATATATATATATATATATATATATATATATATATAATCATATATTTTGCATGGTTTATTATTTGTAGATTTATATTATCTATTCTTCACATTTTCTTTTTTGTTAGTCTGACATTTATATTTTTATAAGTAGAATGTACTCAATATCTTTTGTACGATGCATCTTTTTATTATTAAAAAATTTAACATTTATACTTTTCTATATTATTTAACCAACATTTCATTTAAAATTAAATTTAAATTATTAATTTTGATCAACTCAATCTTAATATATTATTTAAAATAATTATATACAATATATTTATTAAAAATATATATAAACAAATTAAATATATTTTCATTATAAAAATAATTAAATTATTATACTTCAATATACTCAAATTAATATACTAAATACATTATAATTTTTAAAATCCCGTGATAGGTACTCTAAAATTAATATTTACATTGTCCAAATTGAAACTCGAATTTGAAATTTGATACATATAGTAATAAACTTTTAGTTTAAAATTCAAAATCTCAAAAAAAAAAAACTCTAAAAATATGGTAACAAAATTAAAAATTAAAATTCAAAAAAAAATATTTATAAACATAATATCTTTTGAGTGAACTATTTTAATGTTTCTAAACAACTTTCACATATTTATAGACTATTAAATAATTCGCATTTAAGATTGAAACAAAATTTGGAAGATAAATAAATCAGAAAATTTGGTGAAAATATGTGAATAACCAAAATAATAATAATAATAATAATTAAAATATGATACAAAATAATAAATAAATAATTGAATAATGACATTATTAATAAATTAAATAATAAAATATTATAAATAATACTTGATTTCAAGTTGCAATACAATTTAAATAATAATTTTAAGAAAATCAATAATTGTATTATTAAAAAAGTATAAATTATAAATTCTTTGAACTTTTAAATTTAGGCTTAATTACTTAAATGATCCTCTTTTTGGTGGGAGATGGGAGTGTGTCAACTTGGACCTGCCATTAAAAAAATTTTAATTGCGTCCAAAAAATTTTCTAATGACGTTAATAGCATGTCACGTGTCACTCTGTAATTTTTTAATTTTTAAAATTATTATCATTATCATTTTATTTTTTAATATGTTTTTGAGAAAATTTTTTTTGCCACCTGTCAGGTCCCTACTGTGACATATGCCATTGTCACTACTAATGTCATCGTTTTGATTTTAATTTAGTCTATATCTTTGGTTCAATTTAGTCCCAAGATATGTCTCTTTCATTCAATTTTTTCTCAATTTTATTAATAATTAAAATATATTTATTTTAATCCATACCTTTACAAAATTAAGTACTAATATTTATATTAAAATTTAGTTGTAAAAGAAATGGTTAATAATACATGGGTTAATAATATACAATAATGTAATATGTTAAAAAATAATTTTTAATAAAAAAAATACAATTATAACATTTGATACAAATAATAAATTTCTTCCCAAATTGGAGAGACACAATATTGTTTTATTTTGAAAAAAAAAATTATTAACAAAACATGAGTTAGTAATATACAATAATGTAATATGTTAAACAATAATTTTTAATAAAAAAATACAATTATAACATTTGATACAAATAATAAATTTCTTCCCAAATTGGAGAGACACAATATTGTTTTATTTTGAAATAAAATTATTAACAAAACATGGGTTAGTAATATACAATAATGTAATATGTTAAAAAGTTATTTTTAATAAAAAAATAATAATATCAGTATGACATTTATATAAATAATAAATTTGGTCTCAAACCGGAGAGACAACATTGTTCTATTTAAAAAAATTGGGACAAAATTGAATCAAAAAGAGATAAGTAGGAACTAAATTGAACCAAAGAGACATATATATAAGGACTAAATTGGAATCAGGATAATAACAATTGGCAGTGACATTGACAATGTCCTGCCACTACCACGTAACATTGATAATGTCACATGTCATACCAGGAACCTAACACGTGACAATAAAAATGTTTGCAAATTTTTTTTTTAAAAAATTACAGAGTGACACATAACATGCTATCGTCGTCATTAGTATTGAAACTTTTTTTTTTTAAAGCGGACACAGTACTACCAAAGTTGGGATCATCTGAGTAATTAAGCTTATATAAAAGTAATATCGATATGAAACCATGGCTTTAACTTGCCTCTGATACCATGGTAAGAAATTGAACTTTAAGCTTAACTCAACCCCATAAAATTGGCTTGTAAGATAAGGTTTACACCTTATTTATATGTTATGAAATTGTCTTATCTCTAATCAATATGAAATTTTCAACACATTTCACATTCAAAATAAAAAATTGTAAAATAAAGCTTTTTGTAATGATTATGAACAACTTTCACATATTCTCGATCTGAAGAAGAATCACATTAGAAATAAGAAAAATTTCTACCATGATAAGATTTTAAAAGATTTGTCCATTATTAACGATATAATAAAAATTATAATAAATAATAATATTTAATTATAATGCAATAAAATAATATTACTAATATAATAATGATAAAATTTAAAATATTATATAAAACAATAAATACATAATTAAATGTTGACATCATAAAATATTTTATTTAAAATTACAATACATGTGAAAGTTATTGTTTCTTATTGAACTTTAACACTATCTAGTTAATACCTCTTTTAAAATCATATTTATTACCATTAATAAAAATATAATATCTACTTTTAACCTTTTGTTTTATTTCTTTATATAAGTTGAAGGTTGTATACAAGAAAATCTTCCTTTTGACAGTTTTAGAAATCTAAAAAGTCTAAATAAGTTTCAATTATTTTTCAAAAGAGAGTCTTGATTATTTTTCAAACTTAGAAATTTAGAAGATCTAAATTTTAAATAAAATAATAATGAATGTCTATTTTCTATTTTGTATCCATTTAACATATAATTCTTAAAATAAAACTTTAAGAAGAAACTAAATTGCAAAAAGAAAAGATCAAATACTTAATTAATTTAACAATAAATTATTTTTATAAATCAATTTTAAAAATTAATATAAAATTTAAATATTTGCGCTTATCATTATGTTATAATTATTATTATGATTATCATCAAAATATTATTATTATTTTAATGAAAAAATTATTTTTATTATGATTATTATCGAGAGTAACAAATAAATCCTTAACGAGCAAGAATATATGTGAATAAAATTTATGACAAATACTAAATAAAAAAATAGTCTTATTGAATATTTCCGTACAATAGGTACGAATATTTAACTACTACTTGTTAATAATGTGAGTATAAATATTATGATATCCAACATACAGATTTTTTCTATATGCTAATAATTATTAATAAAAATTATTTTAATATGTTTTTCTTTAATTCAAGTGACAAAAACAAAATTACTAATGAAAGAAATATTAATTATGGAATAAACATCTAAATTTTGAGTTCATATATATTTTTTATTTTTTATTTATACTTATAAAATTGAAGTTATTTTGTATACATTATTTTTTTTAAATCAATTTTTTGATGTAATTCATCTAAATTTATTTATTAAAAATACCAGATTAATTTGTATTAATATTTTATTGAGTAATTTGATTTTAATTTTACTTAGAATTTTTTTTTTGAATTTATATTTTAAAGATTTGATTTCAAATAATTTCATTTAAAATTTTAAAAAAATAAAATATAAAAATATCTACAGATATCCATATACATCTGCATGTATTTTTTTTTTATCTACCTGAGAGATAACAGGATAAATTATTTTGAATGAGACGAGAGTAATGAAAAGACACTACCCAACCTTACCCGTTGCCATAACAATGATAATAATGAAATATTGATTATGTAAATGTATTTGTGATAATAGAATTAAGATAATTAAAAGTTTCATAATGTAAGGATCCTAATTAACAAGTATTATAATACTCATTATATCATTACATAACATTAACAATTACATACTAATAACTCAATACCACTAAATTACTAATGCACAAATATTCTCAGTGTACATATAAAAGTTTTTCTATAGAAATTAACTTGGTACAACCAAGATTTTTTAACACCAATAATACATTCTATTTAAATTTTTCACAACATAACTTAACATAAAACTCTACATCCTCAATGTTGCTCATATATATATATATATATATATATATATATATATATATATATATATATATATATGATCATTGTATGTGAATGTCAAAACAATACATAAGAAAAAAAAAGGTAAGTTAGTGAAGATTTTTAAATAGTTTTTACAACAATATCTATCTCACTATATCATCATCACAGTACACCCTTATACATACATACATATACATATCAAAGATTAATACATATATTGTCATGTCTCTCAAGAGTTATAGTTATATATTTGAAGATTAAGATCCCCAATCTCATCATGAACATGACCAAGGTAAATTTATTTACAAGTTTAGTTCTTTTCATACTAATCTCTAGAGTATATAAACCTTCCTCGACTCTCACCACTAGAAATCATTATCTACTTGAGTTTGAAACAAACGGAGCCATAATAATTTCCACACGAAATTCCTTCTCAATACATAACCTATAACCTCATCACATCAAAGTAATACTTCCTCCCTAGGAACCGTAACATACACATCATTCACACAAAAATCATATTATTTTTTTATTATTTCAATTTGATTTAAAACACGATAGAAACAAACATAATTCTCTCAAATTCTCGCCTAGTGAGACCTCCCTTGCCCAACTAAAATATCAAAAGGACTCCCTAGAACAAAAATTATAGGTCGCGCCCAATGACACCTTTTTGTTGCCCAACGGTCCTAAGCATTGACGGACCATTGTAATGACATAGGAGAGCCACGGCTCTCCCAATTTTTTTTATATATGTTATATATATATATATATATTAAATTATATTTATATTTTATTATTTTATTTATATTAAATTTAGTAAAAATTTCATAGTATTTTCTATTTTATTTATATATTAAAATTTATATATATATATTATTTAAAAAATAAAATAAAAATTAATTTAATGGATATTGGTTGATAAAAGGTAGTAGGATTCTATCACTAGTTATAAGGTTCTTTTACCATAAATGATTAAAAAAGAATGTGAGTTAAAAGAAATGTAAAGAAATAGATTAGGAAAGAAAAGATTAAAAAACACACGATATTTTTCATGTGGTTAGTATCTTATTATGATTTAGGTAATTATGATCATCTATTAACGATGTTTTTCTCAACTTAAATTTTTTCCAAATTAGTATGCCTAATTATGATTGTATGGATTCTTTTATAAAATTGGCATGGACCCTAATTATATTTTCTCAAAATTGGTATAACCTAAATTATGAAATTTAGAAATTTTGTGTTTTTCGCTGTAGATGGTAAAATTTGTAAAATTTTATAGATGTATGAATCACAAATTTTTATACACATAATGAATTAGTTGAATAACCTTGAAATGGAGTAAAAATTAGAATGTTCATGTTAAGTTAATTTAATAAATTAGAAAGATTATAAATTAAAAAATACATACAAAAATTACTTCATGAAAATGATTTAAACAGAAAAAATGAAGAGTTTTTTATTTAATTAAAAAATATAATTTATATATAAAAAATTTAATTTGATACCTTAAAAGTTTTGTTACTTCCGCCACCGGTTCTAAGGCCGTCTAACGCCACATAGAGAGTGCCTGAAGGTGACAAACCTGATGCTCTCTGAATGAACTTTCACCAAGCGATACTATTCTTGCCCAATGTTCTTCTATGTTCACCCAATAGTGTTTAGTTGTAGTCCAATGCTCAACCCCTTAAATTCTCTGGAATCCATTTTTAAGGTGTAGTTCAACAATTTTATGGGACACACACTACTAAGATTATAAAATTTTGAGTAAAATCTCAATTTAACTACAATTATTCTAACGATTATAGTAACCACAATTATATTTTTATAATCATGGTGACACTAATGATAGAAACCATAGAAATATTGATGATGATAATAAAAAAAATTGTGATAGTGATAACGACGTATACTTAAGGATAAAATAATGATTTATAATAAATAAAAATATCATAGACTAATTATTTTTTAGATTTTAAATTTTAGAATTAATTTTAAAATTTTGATTTATGTCATATTCGATAAAAAAATATTTATGATTAAATTGTTTAAAAGATGTGTTTAACTTTTCTATATTTTTATTAAAAATATCACATTTTTCATTATTCCCGTGTGACATTATTAGTGAGCGGGAACATATAATAGACGTGTGGTCCTCTTAATAATTTGTTATAAAACACATGGGTTCCGTGGTCCAACGACTTCTACTGATGTCCTAGCATAACTACAAAATGCGGGTTAAGTCACTACACGACAAATACTTCAACTTGCACACTATCTTCTATGCATGCATCGTAATTACATTTCTAATAATTTTTTTTTTTACTTATTCAGAACATGTAAAAACTAGTATAACAAGAAACTATTCCTGGCGTATTTACAAAATAACATAGTCGGGTATTCATAATTATTACTATTTAACAAATTAAAAACAGATATTTACATGTACTACCTTTTTCCTATCCACACTTGTACTCCTTCTTTGGTTTTATAGTATTTGCGTACCATAAATTCTTCTAATCACTTGTTTAAGAATAAAATAAAATAAACAGCTCCGATACACTTTTATACGATTGAAAAATTAAAATTACTTATTGACAACCAATAGTTTTTATAAGATAATACCATCATAATTATAATAAAAATAAACAAAGTAAACTAATGTTGTTTAATCAAGCAGCATAATCAATCATATAAATTTTCATGTTAAATTATTTTTCATCTTTATATTTATTATATATCTTATACACATAGTCATAAATTTATGTTACAACTTTTCAATTATATGTATTGAACATAAAATCATTAGAAATATTTATAATAGGGATGACCTTTCATTGGAGGAAAAATAATTCTTTTAACATCTTCCCCGCTCAAACGTAATATTGATTGTTTAAGTAATGTAATTTATTGTTGGAGCATTTTTACAATGTTTGAGCAAAAATATTCCTAGAACACTGAAGTGATAATAATGTAAAAGAGAAAACATTGACATTGATTTTTCTTCGTTCAAGTGTTCAAATTGTTTGGACATTTGAATTATCAAATTAGGGTTTATTTGGATTTGAAGATAAGTTTTGAATAATAAATTTTGAGAGGAAAATAAGATGAAGATGATGTTATTTGGATTGGATTAAGAAAAAAATGGTGTGATCAAAGTAAATTTAAAATTAAAATTTGTAAAAATTTATGTATGATATAATAATATGATAAACTAAAAAAAGTTTTAACAGATAAAATGAAATGATTATCATTTTATCTTTAAATGATAAATATAATATAAATTTAAATAATAAATAATATTAATTATTTATCAAAGAATCGATTTGACAAAAAGAGAATCAATTCTACTTCTTTCATATTTTTATATAAAATAATAATATTTTAACTATTAAATTTTTACATACATATCCTCGTTCATAACACGCTTTCTCTTCACCACCTCGCTACACCACATTGGATTACGTCTCCCTCGCGTCCACTGTAGCAGTGCCAACATATCAACAACAGGCAACACTAGAACGTCATATATCATATTTGCTTTTGCTTACGTGGCTTTCCTTTCAAATCTTTTCATTTTTGCTTAATTTGCAAATCCCGCTCGCTTTTCCGTTCAAATATGTTGAGAACTTCAGAATCGAAGAAAAAAAATAAACTTATTTGAATAAAAAACCGGTTTACTTAAACTTTGTTGTCTTTCTACAGAATAGTTTATGAAAGAGAACATGAAGAACAACTTATATCATAAACCTAAAGAGGAGTTTGATAATTTTCTTTTTTTAAGAAATGAAATATCATTTTACTTCATATTGTAACTTAAAGAAATTAAAACATTCATTTTTTACTTATTTTAAACCCTTTCTTTTATAATTATAAAAATAATATGATTTTTTTGAATATTAACAATTTGAATTTTTTTAAAAATAGTTAATGATCTAAATATATATGAATTTATTGTATGTTTAGACTTTTATTTATTTATTTATATTCTTACTTTGAATACAAATATATATATGAATTTGTTGTATATTTAGACTTTTATTAATTAATTAATTTTATTTTTACTTCAAATACCATCCCTTGTAATGTTAGAACTCTAGCCGTCATTTGCAATAACTAGACATTAATAATGTCTTTTTTACACGAGGAGTTGAAGGAAAATGTTTACATGATTTCTCCTTTTGGGTTGAATTATATTCAACCTTCATTTGTTCTTTCCAAAATATTTCATTCCTGGACTCTACTTATTGTGACATTAATGAATTTGTGGTGAGACAAGCTTCAATATTTATCTTGACAATTGTCTCAATTTCATCATTCTGCATGATATATTGCACTTAGTCCATTATTTCATAAACGCACAGACATATAAATAATGGACTAATATATGTACACAAAGCTTTTAGTCCATTTCATTTTAATTTTCACGGGTTAAGCCTTAGAAATATATATTACGGAGTCTTTTGACTCTCTCTCTATATATATATATAAACTTTTCAAAACAAAAATTTAATTCAAATATCATATTTTATTATAAGAGAATAAAAAGAAATCAATACAAGGTCAATGTGTTTTTAATTTGAGTCCAGAATTACTTTGAACTTAGAATTTATTATATAATCAATATCATTCTTTACGACGTAAAACTCTCTAACTTTTAAACGATGTAAAAATGTTCAAAAATGTATTCGTCTACACCTACATATAAAAGTTTACTACAAGGATCTTAATAAACCGTTCTTACATTTGCTAATTAACAAATTAACCACTGCCTTTTTTGTTGGCGCTCTGCCCTTTTATTAAGTTTTTTCTTTTTCTTGTATAACTACTATCCCCTTATATTCGATTAAAAAAGGAGTTTGTATGTATATAGATGATTTTTTTTACTCTGATAAAAGGAGAGAATGAATTTCCAGATCTTTTCCTTCCTGCAACCCCATATACTATATTTTTCTATTTTTTATTATTATAATAACATATTTGGAATTTGATTCCAAACTCATTTTGAAAATAAAAAAACCGAGATTTTTTTATGTCAAAAGGAAATGATATTTGACCGATTACTACTAAAATTTTTTATGAAGTGACGTATGCCGTCATCTAATTTGAATATAAAATTTATTATTCCGCACGTGATATGAAGTCCGCTATATAGGTATGAAGTTAGGTGGTCTTAAAACGCAATTCATGTCATGTTTTTGTCTAATCTTAAAATAAGACATGATTAAAATTTTAAATAAAATAATTAATAATATTTAGTTGTGCTTTGGTATATAAACTAATCATCACTAGAAGTAATAAAATAACATTAAATGGATATTTTGCTCGGTAATAGTAATAAAGACAAACATGTATTACTGATTCCATCATTCTTGGGTTAACGAAGATGGGTTTGGTTGTTGATAAATGAGGGACCACTAATAATTCAATAATTTACATCATGCAAAATGTGCATCTTTGAAACTGTTATGAATTTATGATGTATCTATAAATTGCCCATTCCATTGAGGACCCTGCAAGACCACACCTTCCCAAGCACCACCAAGTGCCTCTCTAATTGTGTGCCATTTTTTCTCTCCTCACCACATAACAAAACATTTCTTTCCACTTTCCACATTTTACAAATCTACCAACTTATAACATGTCTTCCTTTGTTCTTGGAACTAGTTTCCTTCCTTTCTTACATTCTCATGATAAACACTGCGGCTCCCCAAGTATTTCAAACATCACCACCAAAATCTCAGTCGCCATTCCACAAAGAGTATGGTTAACATATTAGCATCATTAAATTTCAAAAGGTGAACAAGTAGTGGAGTCTAGGGTGGTAATACTAACTGTTATTTCATTCTCATTTTCAGATAAACCAAGTGATAGCTGCTGGAGGAGACAATGTTTGTGAGGAGGTGGACAACACAGTGGTGAAGAAAAGCTATGAACCAAACCAACCGTTGCGGAGATCTCTGAATTTCTCGGGAGAGAAGCCATCCACGCCAGTACTGGACACCGTTAATTATCCAATCCACATGAAAAATCTATCCATTCAGGTACCTACACAGTTATATGAAAATAGGTTATTGCAATGTCATCCAATGCTTAAATAATGAAACTATTTGCTCTAGCATGCAAATTTTAATATCGTTTCGATTTCTCTTGATATTTGTAATTGAGTACAATAATTGTAGCATTATTGTATGATAATCAGGAACTTGAAGAGCTGGCTGATGAACTCCGGGAAGAGATTGTTTACACAGTGTCGAAGACCGGAGGGCATTTAAGTTCAAGCTTAGGTGTGGCAGATTTAACTGTGGCACTTCATCATGTATTCAACACTCCCCAAGACAAGATCATTTGGGACGTTGGTCATCAGGTGGGTACCCAAAAGTACTAAATATACGAATATGGAGGACCATTAAATAATTGTTATTTATGATATATCATAGTTTTCATGTGTCTAACCAGTGACCAATTTGGATGATTGGCAGACCTATGCTCATAAGATTTTAACGGGAAGAAGATCCAAAATGCACACAATTAGACAGACTGGTGGGCTTGCAGGATTTCCCAAGAGGGATGA
>Ga0214545_1007107_pt1 | contig 18978 bp, 9 predicted proteins | sample CNSS4metaG_FD_160064 | JGI IMG/M metagenome (GOLD analysis project Ga0214545, IMG submission 160064) | Root nodule microbial communities from cowpea collected in UCLA plant growth center, Los Angeles, California, USA - CNSS4 | ecosystem: Host-associated > Plants > Roots > Nodule | place: USA...
AAAAAAAACTAAAAAATAAAAAAAAAAAAAAAACTATTGATAAATACTTTTTCTGTTGCCACTTTTCTACATTTCTAATTCCTCATAAACCTTTACTACTGCAAAGTGGGGAAGAAAATGTTAAATTTTCCTCTTTTTGTAGGCAACTTAGATGTCACTTTCTACTTTTCTTCATTTACATAATCACGGCATTAAAATATTATACATAAGATTAGGATTCTTTTGGAAAGAAAATTCTGCATAAGCCCTTTCGAAAGAGAGAAATAAATGTAAAATAAGTGTTTCTACAAACTAAAATTTAGTTTATCTGTATAAGTTGAAAAAAAATTGAAAAGTTAATAAAAAATAACCTTTAAAAATTAAATTAGGTCGAGGTCAAATTTAATTTATATTTTTTTTTTTTGGTTTTTCTCTCCTAAAAGTGTTTTTATAAGAACTTTATCCAAAGAATTTTTTTTAATGTTTTTAAAAAGGTTTATCCAAAACAATTTTTTCAATGCTTTTATTGCTTTTTAATGGGAAATTGGCGCATACATCTTGCTTAATCATTTAATATTTAAATTAAAAACATTCCAATAAAATTTTGTTACACAACTATCAATCACGCATGTTTAACTTTTGTAATAGTTATGCATGGAAAATTATATTACCATCTAATAATTCTAAATATTTTATTTTCAATTTCTTTTGGCTTATACTCCTATTTACTTGGTCAAACAAGTATTGAGTACTTTTTTATATTTTAAAGATACATAATACACTTTTCATACTTTTTATAAAATAGAAAGGTAATAATATGGAAGTACATATTACTTGATTTTTTTTTAATGAAAAGTCTTAATTAAATGAGTTTTAGGTCAAATGTGGATCTTTTAAATGATATATATATATATATATATATATATATATATATATATATATATCAGTGCTTTATTTGATGCAAGGAATGACTTACAATGGTATTACTAATAGATAAATTTGTCTTCACCATTTGATGAAGTTTTAGATTCATAGGCTTTTGATAACCAAAAAAAAAAAGTTACAAGTTATTAGTCCTTCGAGTTAGAATTAAAGTTGCTACTCTTCATAACTAACTCCGTAAGTCTCCTTTAAATTTATACAGTACAACTGATAGTATAATAGATTTAAATCTCTATTATACTATGTTAAGATAATAAATTTAAATCTAATTGAATCTTACAGCTGACTCAATAAAATTAGGTTTGTGTCTTTTTTATATAGTATAATTTAGTTTTATTTCTAACTGATATAAGATTTTTAATTACATGAATTATTATTGTATAAATTTCAGTTGAGAAATTAAATTACTAGTTATATATAATATCTATGTATATTTTATTGTAATAGATGTTTTATTATTTGTTGTCCACACACAGTGGGTGATTGGGTTCTTGAACTTTTGGCACCGAGGAGAAGGGCGCAGGGTAAGGATAAGAGTGTTACCATGGCATGTGTTCCTTGGCCTATACACCTATGCATTGGCAATAGCAACAGCAGAAACTGGTTTGTTAGAGAAGGTAACATTCTTACAAACGATGAGAAATGTGTCCAAGCACAGCACTGAGTCCATGATGGTTAATGGTTTAGGTTTGGTTCTTGCCCTCCTCAGTGCCTTTGTTATTTTGGCGGCTGTTTCACCTAAGTATCAAACCATTCAGACCAAACATTTGTACTCGGATACCACTAGTTTCTCATCTTAATAAACTGCATTACACACCAATGTTTAAAGCTCTTGCAGGAACCAAGTTTCTTACACAAAAAATTGTAAATAGATAGGTTTTATGGGATATCAGAACTGTTTCTTCAGAATTATCAATATTTTGAATCGATTATTTGTTGGGTAATATGGAAGATGTGAAAGACAGTAACGTGCTAAAAATTTTGTTTTTGTAAAGTAATTTTGAATCATTGAGACCGTGTTTGATTCACCGTTGGAGAATTGAACCCAGAAGTAAGAATTAGTTGTTTCTCATTCAACGTGAATTTTTTACCCTTTAATTGATTTTGAAAATCGAACATATACTGATTCTACATTAAAAAATCAATTCTACATCAATTTGACACAAAATCAAACACATACTGTGTTTAGTAAAAACGAGTAGAAGAAACTTTTGATCGTATCGATGACCAAAATTAAATATCATAACGCTAGTTGTTAAATAAGACTTAACTAGGGTTTTTACGTAGATACTACAAAGTTATTTCAAGAAATATTGTCATAACTTTTTAACTATCATATACTTTATGTGATAATTAATTGTTTATATCATTATTGTTATAACTTTTTAACTATCATATACTTTATATGATAATTAATTGTTTAAATCATTATTTAAAAAAAGTTAATTATTAAACAAATCTAAGATTTGAAAAGTTGTACATGTGGCCTTAATTAACTTAAGAGATGGTGAATTAAGTTAACAAATTTTTCTACCTTTCTAATTTTATTATTTAATTTCTATATGAAACAACTTAGTTAAATTTCTTCTTAAGATGGACAAAGTAATGTATGAAGAATGATTATTAATAAGTAATTTAAAAAATAAACATATAAAGGATAGGGAAGAAGAAGTGCAAACTCATTTTATACTGATTTGGCCAAATATTTGCCTATATCCAATCCTAAGTCACTCACTTGAGATTTTTTTACTATCTTTGTAAATGCTTTACAAATGATGAACACCCAATCACCTTAGGAACCATTTCCTTTGTGTTTGAGTTTCTTTTACACATAGAGATAACCTCTCTTGTTTGCAAAACAACTTTCGCATAGATAAACTCTCTTTAAGAGTGGATAATATAAGTTGAAGAGTGTATAAGAATTCTCAATAATTTTGTGAGTGTTTTAGCCAAGAGATTTTGTGAGTAATATATTTTACAATATAAAAACCTTATTTGTTCTGAAGTTAGAATTTATATTGGACTACCCTGTTGGCACAAGCAAGCTTGAAACAAATATTTGATAAAGCCAACTGCATGAAGATCACATGTGTTTGATGAAGATTGATGGAGATCCACTTGAGGATTATATTTCTAGTGTATTAAATTTGGAAATAATGTGTTAAATGTAATGATTAGGTGTTATATCATATTGATAGGCTATATGACATAGGTTAGATGTCTTGTTAGTCTTAGTGTGTCTCTTTTAATTTGTTAAATGAGATTTAACAGGTTGAAAGACTTGCAGTATAGTTTCTGATGTGAATGTATTCAATTAGTTGAATTATTTTTCAATCAACTTATTTCACTTAAGTTAAGTGAAATCATCTAACTGTACGAAAAATTCAATTGAATGATTTCACTTAAACCAAACTATATATGATGTGTTTTCGAGAGCAAAGGTACAATTATGAGGTTTTGAGCGTGAAATCTTTTCATTCATCATTGGAAAACTCTTTCTCTCTCTGCAATACACAGTTGCAACGTGTTGACTGAAGATCTTGGTTGATCTTGGAGGCATTTTGGCTTGTGAGTAGCTTGAAGAACACATGTATGGTTGGCTAGGGAGAGCCACCATTAGGTTTGGTTGTTCTTGTGCCTCTGGTTGTTTGTCTGATGTGATTTCAGGTATGTAAGTGTGATTCTTGTAAGGTGTTAGTCTTGATTTTTGCATGAGTCAAAAATCTTGTGAGTTTCTTTGTTCAAAAGTGTAATCTTGGTGTGTGATTTGTAAACCTTTTGAATATAGTGGAAACTAGGCTTAAGTTGTCCTGGTAAATTGGATGTAGCTTTATGATTGAGTGAACCAGTATAAAAACAACTGTGTAATTCTCTTTTCTTCATCTCACTCACTTTAAATCACTCTAAAAACTCAAGAAAACCAAGTAATCCACTTTTGTTGTGCTTTAATGCGTTCTTGTGTAATCTGAGATTGTATACCTGTTAGAAATATTGTTTGGAATAACCGACTGATTTGTCATTCGACTGTTTCATAGCTCAAGAAAAAATTAGTTTGTTGTTTTATTTTTTGACCGATTGAAAGTGTACTGTTCTACAACTTATACATTCTAATTCTCCAGTCTATTTGATTCAATAAAAGGGATTTTATGCTTTCGAAAAAAATTTAAACAACCAATTCAACCCCCCTTTTTGGCTTAAATCACCATTTCAAACTACACTAAGTTCCTATATATGTTTTTGAATGAAATCTGCATGAAATACAGGGGGGTCTGCCCCTTAATTTATAGAAAAATATGGGATAGTTGTAGCTCCAATCATGGTGGTCAAGCTTATAAGCTTTCCTTCCCTAGAGGATTTCCTTAAAGCTTGAGTGTTGGTACAAACGTTTGATCACAAAGCTTTCTTCAATGGTGGGTTTCCTCCATGGTTGATCTCCAAAACTTGGTGCTTGAGGTTACTTCATGATTAAGTTTTCTTCGTGTGACTTAAGCATCATATCCTATACTTGAGTTGTGGAGGCAAAATTTAAATACTCTTGAAACTGTCTTACAATTGATTAAGTTATGATTTTGCAGCTCAAGCTATTCGTTTCTTCAAATATTGTAGAAATTCATCAAAATTACATTAAGTTGCCACACATGATTATTTCCAAATGCTTTTATACAATTCTAGAAAAAAGGGAGTAAAATCCTTAAGATATTCAATGAAATCAAACTAGATAAGTACTAAATTGCATGTGTCAAATAGGTAAAGTGAGCACTTATCACATGTGTTATAAAATAAATTGGAATTCCTCCTAATTTAATTATCATTATTACATAGAATTCTAAAAAAGTTTAAGGGGCCACAACATCCCCCAACCCTTTAAATCTTGTCATTGACTATAATAAAATCACCACTTGTTATTACCTTATATAGACACAATTATATAGACACAAGGGAGTTTGTCTTAATGAAACATATACTTTAACATAAAGAAAGGAATGTTAGCATCAATACTTGATCACTTTTTATTTTTTGACAAAAATGAAACTAAAGTTGATATCTAAAATGCAAACAAGCAATGCATCGAATTGGGAAAACTCGTTATTAAGACCCTAGATGGTCTAATCCTTATAACTCCACCAAATGGCCTAACACAAGTAGACCATCCAGTGATTTTGATGATAACAAACATTTTAAGTGTTAAATGTTTTATATTATCTAAACATTCTAACATGGTTTTTTTTTTTGTGATAATTGAAAGGTACATTGGATCTTCCAAAGTTTATATTGATGATCAATAACATTAGTAAATGGCCTAATGCCCTCATGTATATGATCTTGTGTTTGCTTAATATGTTTCTAACAAAGCCATAATGATAAAATACTTTCTAGATATAACTAAGTTATGAAGAAGTTTTTGTCAACGGGCATAAGATATATACTTAAACTTGTTTGATGAAGCAACATTTTAGTGATTTTCTCTTTCAGGAAAGAAATGTACTTGTGTGAGGATGTTTAACTGTAATTAATTATGATATTTGCATATATTATTTGAATTCTTTTTCTTCATTAGAAATAACAAAAAGAATAGTTAAAAGAAATAAAAGTATATCTTTCCTTTTCAAGCATCTAAGATATTAAAGATGAAGATATGCTTTGAAGTTTACATGAAATTCTTGTAGAATCCAAACCTAGTTAATTCAAGCTAAAATGATCATCTTTAAGAAAACTATAAAAAGATATCAAGTTGAAGATGAAGAACGCACATCTACTACAAGCATTTTCTAAGTCTTATAGTGATTGTGTTCTTCGTAGGTTGTGAAATACTTTTTAAATTCTTCACACTATGAAATTATTCCTTATGACCTTAAAATGTACTCTCTATTAGTCTGCTTTCCTTTCTGTTTGAAAGTTCTTAATCTTTGGGAGGATTAAGAAGGTTGACCAAGATTGGTTTGTGTACTTTGTAATTATGAGTGGTTTATATACTTGACTTGTAACAATTTATAAATTGATTAGTGAAACTTCTTAAGCTGGTAAGATGTAAGAGAAGCGTTTAGCCAAGAAGAGGGGTTGAATTGACTATTTCTAATAATTAGGTTCAGTTTTACACTTTTAAAAATATTTAGTTTTGATCTAATTGACCAAGATTTTAGCAATCTATCACTTCTAAAACATGCATTTTAATCGATTAAAAACAGAATCAACATATTAAAATCACTAACAAAGAGTCACACATATAGATCAAAATAATTCAACAGATTGAGAAATAAGATCAACAGGTTGAAATACTGAAAATTATACAGAAAACTCAATTAATGCATGACTTCAAATTACCAATCAAGTTAATTCCAATTGATAGCAGAAGCATTGTTTGAACACTAATTTACATTAAAGCACCAAAATTACACAAAAGATTGATTGAAGTGATTTTGTAGAAGATTTTATCAAGGAATAATTAAGAATAAACAAATCAATCAAATGTTCACATATATTTTATACTAGTTCACTTGTAACTGAGTTACATCCAGTTTGTTAAAGAAATCTTAGCTTGACTTTCAACTATTTCAAAATTTTTACAAAATCCTTACAAGATTATGTTAGTTTTAAAATGGTGATTTAAGACAAGAAGGGGCATAGGGTGAATTGGCTATTCAAATCTTTTTTGAAAGCTTAAAACTCTTTTCAATTGAATCAAATAGACTCAAACGTTAGGATGTAAAAGCTGCAGATCAGTGCACTTTCAGTCGGTCAAAAAATAAAACAGCATACTAATTTGTTCTTGAGCTATGAAATAGTCGATTAAAATGACAAATCAGTCAATTAAAATACTAGGAATTTATGCAGAATACAAAATTCATAGATTTAACTCAAACACAAATCTTTTACATACAAGACTTGTTCCAATAAATATTTCTAACTATTATACAGCCTAAAATTACACAAGAACACATTAAAACACAACAAAGAGTGGATTACTTGATTTTCTTTAGATTTTAAAGTGATTCAAAGTGAGTGAGATGAGGGAAAGAGAATTGCACAATTGTTTTTATACTGGTTTACTCAATCACAAAGCTACATCCAGTTTACCAAGACAACCTGAGCCTGGTTTTCACTATATTCAAAAGTTTTACAAATCAAACACCAAGATTAGACTTTTGAACAAAGAACCACACAATATTTTTGACTCACAAAATTCTAGACAACTATCCTCCAAGAATCACACTTATAGACCTGAAATCACATCAGGCAAACAACTAGAGGTACAAGAACATCCAAACCAAATGGTGGCTCTCCCTAGCCAACCATACATGTGTTCTTTAAGCTACTCACAAGCCAAAATTCCTTCAAGAACAACAAAGATCTTCAAACTTCATGTTGCAATTGTGTATTGCAAAGAGAGAGTTTTTCTAGAGAAGAATGACAAGATTTTGGCCTCAAAATCTCAAAAACTTAGCTCTGCTCTCGAAAACACAACATATATAGTCTGGTTTAAGTGAAATCAATCGATTGAATTTTTCGTACAATCAGCTGACATATTGAATAAGTTGAAATTTTTGTTCAATCTATTGATTTCACTTGACTTAAGTTAAATCGACTGATTGAATACTATTTCAATTGATCAAATATGTTACTTGCAAAACTATAACAATAAGTCAATTAACCTATTAAAAACCATGTTAACAAACTAAAGGACTGCAAATAGACACTAGACACAGTTTATGTCAAATAGTCTTCAGGTTAAGCTTCAATCTTCAAGCTTTAAGATCTTCACATGCAGTCAAATTAAGCATAGTTCAAGCTTGATCAACACAACCAATCTTTCACATCTTCATCACTTTATCAAGTATTCATCATGTCTTTATCAATCATTCATATCCTCATCAAGTCTCTATGCAATATCTTTATCAAATTTTTATTCATCAAAGTCATTTATGCCAACAAAGCTAACTTTTTTAGAGGAATTGGACATAGACCTAGAATTTAGGTTGAACCAATACAAAATATAAGTGTTGCTTAATTAGTTTCTTTACTAAATGGTCTAGTATAGTCTTGTGAGAAAGACCTCTAGTACTATCTGTTATTTTTCAATAACTCTCTTCTATTTTGTATTCTTTATCTCACAACTCTTGCTATTCTCTTCTGTATTTTTCCTTTTATAATTTACTATCATCAATGTTAATGTCACTCCTTTTTTATCTCGTCTGATCTTTAGGTTAGAATGTTGTACCCGTCTACAATGGAATGAGTCATTTTTTGTGTAAGAACAAATTGGTCTTATTAATATAACAAAACTAAAATCGCAATTTTGTTTTAAAAACATTAACTATTTTTTTTAAAAATAATATTTAAAAGAAGAATTTTTTTTTTAAATTTCACATTTTTCTCGAAAGTAAACATTTTGATAAAAATTATATCTTTCCATTTTTTTCATCTCTCTTTTATTAATTTTACTATTTTAAGTTTTTTAACTTTTCCAAATTAATGCTAGTTTATTTAATTAAAATTGGGTGTTGATAGTGTGCAATTAGTTTATGTGGGAGTGCGAGAAACTTTTACATTTTTTTCTTTTGAAGTGACTCACTTGTCATTTCCTCTCTTTAAGAGTTATTTTCCTGTGATAAACCTTTCTTTGTATTGTAGTTAGAAGTGACAATTAAAATACTTGAGTTCATAATCTTAAACGGAGATTAAGTAGTGGTTTATGTAATAATGATACCAGAAGTTACTTGTATACTCACTTGTTAATCAAATTTTAATTAGTGAAATCTCTTAACTTTTGACTTAAAGAATAACCATACGTAATTCAAAGGTTGTGGATGAATCAATATATACTTGTTTTGGTCTTCTATAATGATGCATGATATGATTAGATTATCTAACAATCTACGAAAAAAATTATTCACACTTTATTCAAGTTGTCCTTTTATTAAAACCAACCTCTAAGAGTTAGTTATTGGCAAAATGAAAGGCGTAAACCTACAAACAATCCACCTTTGTTTAAAGGTGTGAAGTTTGAATCTTGGAAGTTGATAATGTTTTTATTTTTTAGTCATGACATATGGACATGGTAGATGTTGTTGATAATGAAAAATGTATTCTAATATATGATAAGAAAGAGCTTATTCTTAAATATAAGTGGAGTCAAGACCAAAAAGCATTATTATCAGACAAATACAAGAGCTCACAATGCTCTCTTGTTGTCATTTTTCAAAATGAGTGCACAAATATTCACTCATTTAAGTGTGTAAAAAAGATATGGGACAAGTTAACTATCACATATGAAGATTATAAGGAAGTCAAGAGGAATAACCTTGGTATCTCGAATCACCAATACAAATTGTTTAGCATGGAGGAGAATGAAAGCATACAATCCATGTTTTGCAAGTGTTAGATCATTGTTTCATTCCTTGGAAAGAGCTCGCAATGCTCCTATATGGAGGAGAATGAAAGCATCCAAGCCATGTTTATACTATGTTTGTAGAGAATGTTCTCTCATTTGACCACTAAGAGAATCTCACAAGAAACATCAACATCAAAATATCTCTTGAAGAGTATGGCAAAGTTGCTTTATTTCAATAACTTTAAAAAACAATCAATATTTCACCCCTACATAGCTCATCAACCTCATATAATCCATACTTTTTGTCCAAAAAAGTTAAATGTATCTTACTTGTAAGACACGGGAAAAATTATAATAATGAGAAATACATGGAAAAAAATAATGACTTGATTAAAATTGTTGATTTATTTTAATTTAATTATGATATATGAAGTAGTTATTTAATATTAAAGTTATTGCTGAATTTATTTTAATTATTTTATTTAATTATGATTTATGGAAATTGAGTGTTTATAAATTTATAATGCACATAAAATCATGAGAAAGTATTTGGCTTAGTGATTAGAGAATGTGTATGATGTATGTACATGGGTTTGACTTGGCTCATTTGCATCTTTTGTTTTTCTCTCTCTTCCTTTTTATCAAATGTGGTCAAGTGCATTGTTTTAATACATTCTCTTTACGTTGCCATTTTGATGTAGCATAGATAAATTTTGTTGGGTTTTTTTCCTTTTTGGCACACTTTTCCATAAAATATACCAATATAGCACATTGTACGTAATATTTATAGAACTAGCACACTTTTCAATTTTAGGTCAGAATTCAGTCTCCAAGTAGCCGAATTCTGACCTTTGCTACCTTTTTTTTTAGCATTTTACCAGTTGAAATTCAGTTCCTGAGAAACTGAATTCCGTACTGGTTTTTTATTTTATTTTATTTTTCTTTTATTTTTTAAATTGAATATTAAAATGGTAAAAAATTTAATTTGATTAATTTAGTTTGATTTTTTATATTGTAATAATTTATGTTGTAGTAATTTATAATGTAGAAATGGTTTTTGAAAACAAATAAATTCCAAAAAATGGATATCAATATTTTGAAGTAAAATACTTTTAGAAAATAATTGTTAATAATAATTACTAATATATTAGTTAATCAATATTTATAACTTTAAATATATAGTTAGTAGTTATGTTTTCATAAATACTAATAAATAATAGATTCTAAAATAATATATTACTTAAAATTATTGACTTAATTTTTATTGTTAATATCCTATTGTATAATGAATCAATAGTTTTAATAATGAATTTAAAAAAAATGTATGCAAAAATATTTTTTAATTAGTCAACATATGAAGGTATGTAGAAAATTATGAGAGAAGTTTTAAAAAATGAATGTAACGTAGTGATGGCTGATGTAGTAATTTATAATGCATCAATTAGTTTAATTTAATGAAAGAAATTAATATTGAATAATTTAGAAATAAATTTTTTAAATAAATAAATTATGTTATTATTTGATATGGAATATATAGATATTTAAAAATGATTTAATTAATTGATTCAAAAATGTTTAAACAATTTTTTTTGAAAATGAAGACAACGAATATTCACTAGATTTATTAAATAATAGTTCAAAAGAAAAATTTAGAAGTATATTCAATACAATTGAAAAAATTATACAAACAAAAAGGAGATGTCAAAGTAAAAAAAGAAAAAGTATAAGTATATTTAATAAAATTTAATTATGAAAGAAGTACAAAAGAAATCATCAAAATTTGTCAAAAATAATTAAAAACTTATGAAATTTAGTAAAGAGCAGTAGTATATTATATTAATATTATTTTATAGTATTTAAATTTAATATATTTTGTTCTGTTTGGTTTAGGTAAAATAAATAAATGTTAGGTGGATACAATGAAAGGTAATAATAAAAGATGTATCATTGAATATAATGAAGGCTAAATTCATTGAATACAATTAAAGCTACAAGATACACTTAGTAGTTGGATGTGGATCCTCTAAGTCTAAGGTTGTTATAATAATGATTTCTTGTGTGTCTTTCTGTTTTATAGTACGAACATTTTTGTGATTGTCGTCCTTCTCTAATGTCCATCTCAATCCTTATTTTATTTGATTTAGGTTGTACCCTTTCGCTCCTTTTTGTGGTCGGATGAGGTCAGACCTGTGGCCCTTGATATGGTGACCAATATTCTTCATGCCTTAACTCACCAAACAAATTGTCATATACTTTCATGAAAACATCCATCCTATAATGGGGACTGATGTACATGCTAAAATCGTGATGTGCATGTTTGCAAGCTAATATAACATGAGAACAAGGTAGATGGATTTTTTGAAACTTCCCACAATCACACCAACTTTCATCTAATATGACCACAAATTTTCTTGGAGGACGTACTTCTCTCAGGTTCACCATCTCATCCACTCTAAATCTTATTGTATTTCTATCAAATTCAACCACCCTGTGGGTATTTGATTTGGAGTCTACATCTTGTAGGACCTTGGTCACATATTCAGAGTACACATGACCAACATTCACCATTGCATTTATTTGCTTGCCTCTTTTGGTGAAGTAGGTGTTGCACCTGGTGTACGTGGCCAATACTATGGAAGAGATTGACAAATTCCTTGTCTTTTTCATGACAAAATTTATTGTTTCAGCCATATTTGTTGTTAAGTGATCCCACCTTCTTCCTTGATCATGTGTAAGACACCACTACTCTCTTGAAATTTGGTCAACCAATGTTGCTGCTTCTGGATTGTCTTCCTTAATGATGTTGTAGTAATAGTTGCAACGTGGCTCACATTGCATATGCTGCAAATATAATTTTAAAAACAAATTAGTTAGTAATAATGAGGATGAATAATGAATAGCAAAAAATAGGAAAAAACAAATATTTATATGTAAGAACTTACCCATGTTGATGAGGTCCTTTTTCAGGGTTGTATTCTTCAATCTTACTGTAAAATTATATGCAATGTGTTGAATACAAAACACATGCACGCAATTTCCTTTAGTTTAGCCACTAGTGGGTTTGTTGAATGTTGTACTGATTGAGCTATGGCAGTAAGACATTAAGCATAAATTATGTTGAGGCGTAACATGCCTCCTTAGGTTTTTAAGGAAAAAAAACCAAGCTTTTGTCGTTTCACCCTCTACTATAGCAAATGCAATGGGGAATGTAACATCCTAGCCGGATATTACTAGTTTTATAAAGAAAATACAATATTAAAAAAATATCAGACCTCATTTATTAAAAAAAATACTTTCCCAAAGCGAGGGAAAAATTTAAATCCTATTATACGTTGTGTAGAATTCCCCATCGCAATCTAACTTTGCACATGAAATCGCCTGGCGCAATTCCCGCATTGCTAGGCGAAATTGCACTCCAAACCGCTTGGTAGCCACCACACGCCGCCAGACGCCACACTTTCCAGTGGCCTCTGCTTTGGCCGCTATGGCCTGGTAGAACCCTCCTTGCCGCCAGGCGCTGCCTGTCTAGTGACTTCCTTAGTTCTCCTTTATCGCCTAGCAGCTCACCCCAAATCGTCTGGTGTCATACCAGTAACGTCACTACTACTGAATTTTTTTTTTTTTTTGACATTTTAGAACTAGTTCTAAGAACCCAGTCACCCCACATGAAATCCAAAACATCTCATAGTGCATCCAACATTATCATGGCAATACCAAATCACACATCAATGCCTCATTTTTGATAACCACGTACATACTCAATCAATACCGTATAATTCAATTACACAACCACACATTACATTTGCATAAGTTCCATTTATATAAGTATACATTGACTCACCAATAAAGCTAATCAACCTTTAATTATTATTTTTATATGCCTTAGGAATTAAATTAATGCCCCAACCGAAAGTAATTTTATAAAAGATAAAACTACTAATGAACCAATATATTATTCAATTAAATAAAATGTCCTAATTGCTTACACCCTAAAATAATTCACGGTAAATGCAAAACTCCTGAAAACTTAAATCACGTATATGTATATTTTGTCACTACTTCACACCAATTTTAATACACATAAAATAATAACTCTTCATCCCATGAACACCATAGTGTATCAAATATTTCTTTATGCCCGCAAAATAATTTCCATAATAATAATATTGAAATCAAAACCTTTTACCATATTATATATAATATACTAATCATTTATATCTACAACCTTTAAAAAAATACTCACACTACAAATCACTAAATGCATGCTCTAGGCATTAAAGTTTTCAAACCATTTAACTTCATAAAAGTTCTACATCAATTTATACTAAAATAAAAAATAAAGCAAGATATCAAACTCAAACACCAATGATTTTAACCTTTATATATCATATACTATGCCTATCACAAAACCACAATTACATAAATAAAATAAACCATTTCCAACTTGAAAAGATAAAAACTATTCTAGCTTTATCCACTTAAAACATTGATGCATAAGATAAAAAAAAAAAATTACTCTGCACTGTCATATATAAAACACCACGCACATCAAATTTCCAACACAAAAACCGCAATTGTTTTAACACTACCAAAAAACACTAAATTATATTATATATAATTATAATTTCATTATTCCATTTATATAATATTAGCATTTCAAAAGTTCAATCATATCAAGTGTCATTTGTTGCTTTTTACGTAAGAAAAAAAACATGCAATAATCATTAAACCCACCATTCTAAAATTCACTTGTGCATCAACAAGCCCATACATAATAAAACACCTTTTTTTCTTTCGGTACTTAACGAATTTCATAGAGAAACCAACTTCCACCCTGAACCGTTAAAAGCAAATTCCAAAACTTCATCCTAAATAACTAAGCTACCAACACAATTGTATCATAAATAAGGAACTTGTTCACATCAAAGTTTGCCACCCCGCTTGTCCATGGTCCAACGAATGACCAAACACAAGAAACACAAAATTACACCATGAAACCCACCAAAGAGACAACATACAAACAAATATAAACACAAAAATACAGCTCCCCTTACCTAGAATTCTCGTTACAATTGTTCCACTAGCGTTCTACTTTGCCCCAACTTTGATCTCCACCCTTGAGACCTTCTCCCAGCCTTCTAACACTCTCTTAACTGAACTCTTTAGGGTTCTAAACTACCTTGTTGTGAACCACACAAAAATATGATGTTCTCTTCACTTCTGCAGTCTTAAAACTACTTTAATTAAAATAAAAACGAATTTAATTAATATTTAATTTGGTCATTAATGTCTAATTAAGTCCAATTAACACCTTGTATGCGTCCAAGGTTCATAGAACTTACCTCCAGCTCTTCACCTACCTAAGATCGTCACCAAGGCAAAAAATAAATATTATGATTTTGCTATAAACAAGGCTTGAACATACCACCATCCAATTACCAAGCCAATGCACAACCAACAAGCCAACTCATGTTTCTTGGTAATTTATACTTATCTATGCTTTTATCCTCTTGCTCTGTGATCAAGCATACATGCAAAACAATAAAACAATTAAATTAACACACTAATGGCCTACACAAGTCTCAAACCCAAGTCTGCCCATAATAGCTAAGTATTCTCCACCACTTGAACTAGTACTATTCCTTGTCTCTCTCTGCATTAATTAACTTGGTGATTCTTGCCCTCACATTAATTAAATAAACTTTTATTTATTTATTTTATTTCCCCGGGTCTTACAAGGAAAATGTTGTTTCTCCCATCTTGTGCAACAACCACTAGAAGGGTGCCCCTATATCTTCCTTATAGGAAAGTTCCATCCACTTGCACTATTGGTTTGCAATATGGAAATCCATCAATGCAGGGTTTGAAGGTCCAGTAAAATTTTCTAAAGTGTTGTTAGTTTTCCAAGTGATAACACTGTTATGAAGCGATCAAATTAATACTATTTATCTATAAAAACTTCAGTATTGTTAAGAAAGTAGCCAAAAAATTAGTATGGGTAAAGTCAACCCTTAGTCATCTCCCAACGAACACATAATTGATTTCTAACAAATTAGTTCTTATAAAAACTATAGAAAAGGAGTTAGTTAAACAAAATAAGAAATAAAAAGTTGGGAAAAATAACATAAGAAGATAAAGATAAAAAGATAAAAAAAACAATGATAAAGAAAATAGATTGATTACATTGTTTTTTCAAAATAGATCCATCATCAGTTATCTAAAGATTATTGCTCAATTAATTATTGTTGTAGATTTGCAAATCAATCAATGTAAAGTCTCAATTAATTTGTTGGCGTTCTCACTTTTAACTAAAGTACAATCACAATTAAAAGTGAGAACTTTTAGATTATCGACGCCGCTAACATGTTCTAAAGAAATAATATATGAAGAAACACCCCTTTCAAGTACACGGATACACATCAACCACGACTCTAATAATTGGGACCATTTAAACAAGGAGTATTGAGTTCGCACATCTCGAGCCACCCACCCATATCTACCTCTCGCTAGCAAACTACTTTTAGCCACCCCCTTCACTAGATGTAGAGCCACTCGACTCGCTTGCAGATTCGCTACCCCTACTACCCATACCCAAAGCAGAGTCACTATCAGACATACCTTAATATAAGAAGATGACGTCACTAAGAGAATCTGTCAGACAACTTTAAACAAGAGCAATGCAGTTTTTTTACAAACACGCAAATGAACAAGTAAGCACACACCTCTAGCCATAACTCCTATTTATAAGAGCATATTTCAACCCAAATGTTTTCCCGCCAAACACCACGATAACAAAAAAGTGAAAACGTCCATCAAACCATTAATTATAGTGACTTTTCAACTTCTCCTAACACAACCTCTGACCTTTTGTTTCATCTCTAACATAACCTCGCGTCGTTTCCACTCCTCGAGGTTGGGGGACAACCATACCCTAGGGAGATACCAAAAAAAAGAGGATTTTTTTTCTTGCAAACATGCTTAGAAAACCTTTGGCATAACAAAGCTCTGCCAAAGTGGGACTAATGTACTATACGGAACTCGAACAAGACCAGCATGAAATAATACTCAAACTTAGTCATTAACTAATATTGCTGCAAGCATAAATCAAGTATAAATAACACATGCTTAGCGACTAAAGTGCATCAATATTGTAACCCCTCTAGTCAGAAAAGGCCGCTTACTCAGAAAAAGGCCACTTACCCAGAAAAAGGCCGCCTACTGTAGCTTGGAATAAAACAGCTAAGCTACCCAAACCCATCTGCCAAACCTGAAGCTTGGACCTTAAACAAGGCCTATACGAACCCAGATAAGGGCCCAACCCATAAATAAGGTAAATTATAATTAATGCTCTATAAATACAGGTGGATCCCAACAATTAAAGTTACACAATTCATTAATACTAAAAACTTAGATTTGACTTTGAGAGCTCTTGCTGACTTGATCGTTGGAGTCCTTTCTACAACTAACCTCCAAAATGTCCCATTCGGCAACATGATATGAAGACATACCAAACAAGACCGAAGAGTACCCGTTTAAGAGATTCCAAGATTGAGTAAGACAATATTTATGTCTCATGATAATTTGTTATTGTTTTCGCATCAACAAGTACTGATGTTTAGGGTTAATTATGTTTTTTGTTCCTTAACTTTCAATGAAAATTGGAATAAGCCCCTCTTCTAAACTTTGGTCCAACTTAGTCCCCTAACTTTAGACCAATGTGAATTTAGTCATTTTAACCTAATTTTGTTAAATTTATTTAATGTTTGAAATGCGTTTCAACTAGGGACTAAATTAGGTCAAAGTTTCAGAGAGGGACTATAAGTCATGAATAACAAAACATGGGTTAACATGTATATAAATAGTAAATTTGGTCTTAAATTTTAGAGAGAGACTATGAGACACAGTTGTACCACGTGTCAAAATGACACTCAATTTTGGTCCCTATATTTGTTTTTAGTTTCAATTTAGTTTCAATTTGTAAAAAGGAAGTAATATTGTCCCTCCTTAAATTACACTTAATTTACTTTTTTATAAATCTTATGGTGATATTCTTACTAAAATTAACGTTTTTATTAAATATTTCTATAAATATTTTAAATTAACTTTAAATTCTATACAAAACATTAGACTTTGGTTTTGTTTTGAACTTGAAATTTCGTTTATAAACTTATGAGTGACAAGTTATTTGATTTTTAATCTCCACTAAGTTTGTATAATAAGATACACTTGATGCCTTTATATATGATGACAAAATTGTTAATTTTTGAAATTAAGTTTGGGGTTTAACTTTGTTTAATAATAAAACTAAAAAAAAAATTTGTTTAAAAATATTTTTACAAATATTTAATAAAAAAGTCAATTTTATTAAGAATATCATCATAAGATTTATTAAAAAATTAAATTGAGTGTCAATTTAAGGCAGGACAATATTACTTCATTCTTTACAAAAATTGGAACTAAATTGAAACTAAAAACAAATACAAGATCAAATTGAGTCGTTTTGAGACGTGACACAACTATGGGATGACACGTATAAAAAAATTAAAAAAAATTAAAAAATTAAATCTATAACAACATATAAAGGGGATTCCTCTTTTTGTGTCCACATTTCAAAATATCAAGTTTATCCTTTAAATATAATAATTTATTAAAATTTTAAAAATTGACTGTTACTTTTACAAGTTTTTTATAAAATCTTCTGATTATTTTCCTTTATTTTTAATAAATATAAGTTTAGTTTATATATTAACTTAATAACATTACAATATTATCACCTACTAATATAATATCACACATATTTAAAAATGCATACATGCATACGCTTGTGTTTACACTAGTAACAAATAAAAAAAATTCATAAAAATCAAAAATTGGCATGGTGTTGACTTTAATACCGTTTGGTCAAAATTAACGGTAAAAACCAAATTAAATTATTTTTAAGAGAATGAAAACCATATTGAGACAAAGAACAAATTTGAAGACCAAACTGATATTGCTTGAACGGATCATGATAGTAATTTAACCTTAAAAAAAAAAAAACTATTCTTATAAAAAAAGAGACAACAAAAATATTACCTAACATTTTTGAAAGGTGAGAGTGTCGTTCATGACCATTGGGTTTAGCTAGCGGCGGTGTCACAGTTGTGGGTTACCTCCGCCACCGTGTTCATTCTTTGGTTGCCCCGTCTTGCTTCTTCCACTCTCACTCTTCCCTTCACCCAAACGCACCGTTTCAAACTTCCCCCTCGATCGCATCTCCCTCATCAGTTAACACCCACCCTAACCCTAATTCTTCGTTCCCACCAAAATGTGGTTCGCAACATCCTCCCCTTCCTTCGTTCTCTTCCTTCCAACCACTATCCCTTCTCTTCCCCATTCCCTCCGCCCCCTCTCCTCCCTCCATCGCCGCCCCCTCGCCGCCTCCCTCTCTTGGGCCCCTCCGTCCCCCGACCAGTCCGATGACTTCCGCGGTTGGGCCCTCCCGGAGGCCCCTGCTCAAACCGACAACAAAGGTAGGTTAAGTTACGTTAGGTTCTCTTTCTACGTTTCATGTGATGCGAACTTGTGTTGCGTGCAGTTGCAGTGTTTCCTTCTTATGCAGTTGTGGGCGTCGGTACTTCACTCGCTCTTCTACTCGCTGTTTTTGCTGTTTCCAGGAAAGGTAGCTTGCGCTCTCGTTTAACCTTCGGCTTCGGGATGTATCGTTTTTCGTCTCAGTTTTTTTTTTT
>Ga0214545_1007114_pt1 | contig 18964 bp, 6 predicted proteins | sample CNSS4metaG_FD_160064 | JGI IMG/M metagenome (GOLD analysis project Ga0214545, IMG submission 160064) | Root nodule microbial communities from cowpea collected in UCLA plant growth center, Los Angeles, California, USA - CNSS4 | ecosystem: Host-associated > Plants > Roots > Nodule | place: USA...
AATCAAACCTTTTAATAAAATAAAAAATGAATTAAGAAAAAAAATCATATTAAATTAACCCACAAATATTAAAACTAAAATACTAATTAAATTTACCAATTATTATGTTAATGAATAAGATAAAAAAAACAAAACTCCACTTTTTTTATGTCAGTGATTTAATTTTTATTGTTTAAAACAATAGAAAATATAATACTCGAACTTCAATCATAATCCATCACTAAATAGCAAGTTTCACAAGTTAAAATATAAGAAAAATGCACATAACAGAGTTATAAAAAATAATATAATGTGTGCCGTCTTAGCTCAGTGGTAGAGCGCGTGGCTTTTAATCACGTGGTCGTGGGTTCGATCCCCACAGACGGCGAAAATATGGAATTTTTATTTTCAGATTTTTGTATTATATTTAGTTAAACTTATCGTTACATATTTTTGTATTATATTTAGTTAAACTTATCGTTACATATATATATATGGTTTTCATATATTTTTGGTTGCGCGGATACGTGTTTGATCCACGTTCACCGCAAATTTTGAATTTATAATAGGTCAAAATTACTATTATGATATTAAATGCTTATAACGTACATGCATAATATCCACTTAAGAGAATGATTCATGACTTTTTATTATATGAAATTGTTTGATACATTTTAGTACCTTTAAAACTTAAATAACGTTTGATTTTTAATATGTGCGATGATTATTTTATTTATATTCTTTTGTACTTTATTTCTTTTAATATTTCTATTATTTAAAAAATATCTAATGAAGTAGTTGAATTTTTAACCCCAAAACTAACAATTCATATCATTTTTTTTTCTTTTTCATCAAGTGTTTTAAATTTTCAAATATCATCTTTATCATCGATGCACAAATTTACATTTTTATACAAAACTCAAATTTACGATATTTTGATATTATTGTTTACTAGTTACATAATTTGGTATATTTGTCAAAATGATAACAATATTCATTAAATAAATATTTTCATCTCATTCATCCACTTCCACACTTTCAATAATATCACTCTTTTATAAAAAAAAATTATGTAAGATGTTCTTCAAAATTTATATGAAAACTGACAAACTTGCTCAACATGTCTTGTTACTTGCTTAGAAAGTTACATTTGGAAGACTCTCACTCAGCGACTAAATGGGTCACACAACGAGTCGAGCACGAAAAATAAAACGTACTCTACTACCTCTCTACAAAACTCAAGTTTGACTTTCGCTCATCAAGTAAGCAAGAGAGCATACATCCCTAACTTTTTGCCAAAGTCAAATATAACACTCGTGGAAAATGGGCTTGATTAGCAAGTTTGCATAACGCAAACTCAATTTTTTGCATAAAAAAGGTTCATAGACTTTAATGAATGTTTTTATCCTCTAACTAAAAAACAATGTCAATTTAATCAAAATTACTCGTTAAAAACCAAGGATGTCACTCCATATATCAAATCCAAGTTTTCACAACTTAGAGGTCAATTCAACAATTTAAACACATGCTTACTTATTTATCAATTACTCCTCAAATATATCAATTCAACCAATGTTATGCACAAATTCAACATTCAATTCACAAAGATACAAACAGTTAATTTATACCATACAAATCAAACGTGCAAAGACTACAATTAACTTTCTTTATCATGGTTAAACAATCCCTAATTTTACAAATGTTTCTTACTCTAATTCTCACATAATGACCTAACTAGACAAATAAAATCCTAATTAAAAATTTAAACATATCACTATTATCATATAGCAATATAGATTCATATTAGAACATTTTATCGAGTCACATGCGTCTCCTTTACAATTCATATGCGACTCAAAGAGTAAAATCATCTAAAAAAATAATAAAAAGTAAACTTACTCTATTTTACACTCTAATTGAAGATGTGTAATTTTTATTGTTTTTTATCTTAAAAAAAAGGTAAACTTGAAAAAAAAAGATATCTATAAAAGTAAAAATAGTAATATTCACAGCGATACATGATATTTATAGACAATATTAACACTATTTATACAAATATAACATAGAAAAATGTAAATTAATTTAACACAAAATAAAGATTAATTAATAATAAGTAAAAACCAAAATGGATAAATTTAATAAATTTAAAAACCAAATTAATAATTAAACTAAATATTATTATTCATTTAAAAGATTGGTACAGTACTGAACTCAAGGAGATGACGAGGATTCTGATGTAGTACAGAGTGCAAACTGTATCACACTTTGAGGCACTAACACACTTCCGAGACCATGTGTTCCACCCTCCAATGAAAAAGCTCCATGTCATCCACTTACTTATTATTTGTGTGGATATAAGGAGAATATTTTGGATGATTTTTTAGTATTGTATATATTTGATTTAATTAATTTTTGAGAATTTGCAATGATGTGCAGAAAAGTTTTGGAAAAAAAGGAGCGATGAAAAAAATTGTATATATTATTAGCTTATTCTTATATTCAATTTTTAAATTTTTATCATTATTATTAACAATTAATATTTTTAAACGATTTATATTTTCTATAAATAATTTATTTTCATTTTGTAACTAATTCTCTTAATAGGAAAAGTTTATATTTTGAAAAATACACCTAAAAACATGATGGGACCTCATACCGGAAACAGCTTATATATTTTTATTAATTAAATCAATTATACATGTTAATAATTTTTTGTTTAATTAATTTTGAAAACTCTCATGTAGTTCTTTGTAGTTAATTTTTTATTAATACTTACATTTTTATGTTTAATTTTTATTTAAGTGAGTGATTAATTATTATTTTATTTTGTTATCATACTTACTTATCTTTATATATTAAAATATGTAATTTTTTTATTAATATAAAATAATATTATAATTGTTTAAAAAAATAAATAACCTTTATTATTTTCATTAAAAATACATTAAATAACAATAATTATGTTAGATAAGAATAACAATCTCATTAATAATAATAGGAAGGTAATATCGGACATCCCAATGTCATTGTATTAACATTAAGATTCAAATAAAAAATATAAAAACTTTTAATTACTCAACAACTAAAAAAAATGAGTTAAAAATATCTTATCTTACTAGATATTGAAGATTTAATTAAACCGAGATTCTTCACTCGATCAGAACAGTCCCGAAGTCCTAGTCAGGGGCTTCTGTTCAGTTATGATAGTGTTGAGTTAAAGTCAATTAGTCACTCAATGCAATACAAAACCCCAAAAATCAGAATATCAAAATTAGGTTTTGTCCTTTGATTCCTTCTTCTTTCCTGTGGTCAAAGAGATCCATTTTCAAGGAACTTCCAATTTTTTCTCAGGTTAATTTTGGTGTTATCCATGTTCTGTGTATTGTTTTTATTTTGCTGCATTTGTAGTGGGAATTCTTCTATTTCTTTCTTCCACAGTTCTGTATAATGTTTTCATTTAAAGCTGTCTTGAACTGCATTGGGTTTGCTCAGTGCGGGACTTTGTGGTAGAGTGGCAAAAGGGGGAAAACATGATCAGGGCTTAACGATTTTTGTGGAGCTGAAGGCGTCGATTTTCGAAGGAGCTTCCCGTTTTTTAGAGTTAAATTCTGTCTCATTTCCACCCAATTCGCCAATAATTTCCTTTTCTCATGCATATGTTCTTCAACGGTGTTTGTTTCTCGGTTATCGGTGCATTTTTTATTTCGCTTATTTTTTAGTGGCAATTTAATTTTTTTCCTTCCGAAGTACTATGCAGTATTTTTATTAAAAGCTGTTTTACACCACCTTGGAGGTTGGTCAATTCCAGACTAGTGTGCTGGAGGTGTTGATTTATCAGCTGTTTTGAATTTTTAAGTGAATAATGTGTGGTTTGCTGATTGCTTCATGCATGGCTGAGAAATTGGAATTATCTGTGTGCTTCAACGGATGCTGCTGAATATATGTATTGTAAAGCCCTTTTTGAGTGTGGAAAAGTTATTGCAGCTTGTTAATCTGAATGGTTCTGTTTCTGCGTCTCTATTATGTGTGTGTTCATACTTGATCTGTTTCATAGTGCGCAGTTCCAGTTTCACATTTGAAGGAAGCTTATAGTTTCTTATTTATCCAGTGATGAAGTATTTTTCAGATGAAGTGATTGTAGTAAAATTTCTGTTCTAGTTTAGTGCTTTTCTACTGAATCCAATATTTAATGGAACTCGTAGGCACTCTAATAGAACAACAGTCCGTTCTAATGCTACGTTTGTCTTTCAGGCGGTGGAATAATAATAATAACACGCCGTGGAGGAACTGTAATGGCTCAAAGCAGCTCTGATGAGGATACAGATATTAGTGAATCTGAAATCAGTGAGTACGAAGATAAATCCTATGAAGAGCTGAAAAGTGGAAGTCAGAATTTAAAAACATCGAATGAGACTTTCACTTGTCCGTATTGCCCTAAAAAGAGAAAACGGGATTATTTGTACAAGGAGCTCCTTCAACATGCTTCTGGGGTGGGTCAGAGTAGTTCACAAAAGAGGAAAGCTAGAGACAAAGCTAATCATTTGGCTTTAGTGAAATATTTGGAAAAGGATCTCATGAATGTAGATGTTCCATCAAATGATTCAAAACCGGAAGATGAAAGTGATTCTTCTGTTAATTCTAATGATCAGTTTGTGTGGCCTTGGATTGGAGTTGTAGTTAATATTCCAACTAGACGGACAGAAGATGGACGCTGTGTTGGTGAGAGTGGTTCCAGACTGAGGGATGAGTATAGAAGCAGGGGTTTCAATCCAGTTCGAGTCAATCCTTTGTGGAATTTCCGGGGTCACTCCGGAACCGCTCTTGTGGAGTTCAATAAAAGCTGGCCAGGCTTAGATAATGCAATGGCATTTGAAAGAGCCTATGAATTAGATCATCATGGGAAAAAAGATTGGTTTGCTAATGATGGGCAGAAGTCTGGTCTTTATGCATGGGTTGCCCGGGCAGATGACTACAAAATGAACAGCATCTACGGAGAATATCTGCGGAAGATGGGTGATGTCAAAACCATATCTGAGCTTATGGAAGAAGAAGCTCGAAGGCAAGATAAACTTGTATCCAATTTGAATAACATTATTCAGGTCAAGAACAAGCACATAAAAGAGATTGAAGTTAGATACCATGAAACTACGGACAAAATGAACCTTGCTATGATGGAAAAAGATAATCTCATTCAATCTTATAATGAAGGTATCTATTTTTATTGAGCCTTAGGACCAAATAGCAACAAATACATATTACTTGAGTCACCGTAGGGGTTCACATGACAGGATTTTGCATTGAGAAATTTATTTTTAAGAATATTGTGCGGGAATTCTGTTTTATATTTTTAAATGTTTACTATTATTTTAAAATGGCGCTGATCTTTTGTAACAACAACATTTTTTGCTATGATTCCTTGGCTTCAGAGATACAGAAAATACAGTCAAGTGCCCGGGATCACTTCCAGAAGATTTTTACTGATCACGAAAAGCTCAAAATGCAACTGGAGTCTCAGAAAAATGAGCTTGAGTTACGGAAAATTGAATTAGAAAAACGTGAGGCGCACAATGAAAGTGAAAGAAAAAAGTTGGCAGAAGAAATTGAGGAGGTATAGTGTTTTTCTTATTTTGCTGCATCTCCTATAGTGTACTATGATTGAAATTCTGTTAAGATTGGGGAAATAATGTTATTCTTTTAGGTTGATTGATTATTATGGTTGAAGTTTAGGTATTTCAATGCTTTAGAGGAAGGTGTTAGCTACCAAGATCAATCTTTTTCCAATTTTTGCTTGTTGGGTTTGATGATAGTGATGATTGGTTATTGTCATTTAAATTTGTGGATCGAAATTTCTGATAATAATGGAAATATGATGAAACTGGTTTTGATTTGGCATATATGCTATTCGAGGCTGTGAATTGAAAATAAGTTAATGTTTCTATTGATGGTGCGTTTGCCTATAAAGTGAACCGTCTAACGATTCAATCCTTGGTGGCGCAGTACATAATTTGTCTATCGGATTTTGATCTAGGAAGTGATCCTGTGCCATGTTTTGCCACAGGCGATACTCTAGATCGATGGCACTGATATCCAATAGTAATTGTGGAGTATTAATTTAAATGCGACCTCTATCATACATTCAATGAGATGTAATTTGGGAAGCGAGAGGGGATGGAAGTAATCAATCTTGAGTAGTATGCCAAAGAATTTCTTACTGCCATTAAAGAGTTTGCTTAAGGACTATATCAATAATTCTTTTTATATAATCAATTATTGCTGTATCTTTTAAATCATTTAAAGTAAAGAACTGCTTAAGGAGCTTGTGGAAGGCTTTGTTTAACACTGCCGACATTAATTGGTTTTGCAGAATGCAACAAAAAATAGTTCTCTTCAGATGGCTGCTCTTGAGCAAAAGAAAGCAGATGAAAATGTTATGAAACTGGCTGAAGATCAAAAGGTGTGTGGTGCCCATCTTTTACCTTTGTTAACAACCAAAAATGTCCTTGTGAGCACCAGAATGACTTAGTATAAAACTATTTATATTTTATACAGAGGCAAAAAGAGCAACTCCATGCTAAAATCATTCAGCTTCAGAAACAACTTGATATGAAACAAGAACTGGAGTTGGAGATTCAGCAATTAAAAGGATCTTTAAGTGTGTTGAAGCACATGGAAGATGACGAAGATGTTGAAATTCTGAAGAAAGTAGATAATTTACAAAAGGATTTAAGAGACAAGCAACAATCACTTCAAGACATTGATGCACTTAATCAAGCACTAATAGTTAAAGAGCGCGAGAGTAATGATGAGCTGCAGGAAGCTCGACAAGCATTGGTTGATGTAAGTGTGCTTCTTTCAACTATATCTTCCTGCTAATTCTTCAAATTAATTTGCAAGGGCATCTGAATGAGGTTCAGTCCAGTGTCGTTGTGCTTTCACTTGGCTTATGGGCTGGTAGTGTTTTGTATCGTGATCTTGCTCACCCATATGGAGTGTTATATGAATTGAAGCACATACGGTCTAACAAGTTTAAAGCATTCCAATTTTTTCTTTTATTTGGTTAACTGCTTGTTAGTTCTTATAATTTATAGCAAGGCAGCAAAGGGACGAATAAAATTAATGTTCAAAATTAATTTGCAAAGTGACGTCTTACTGTTCAATATTGCTTTCATGATTTAATGGTAATGTTTTTTCTTTTTCGTTTTCACTCGCAGGGAGTTAAAGAGTTACAACCTCATGGAAATATACGTTTGAAGAGAATGGGCGAACTTGACACAAGTCCATTCCTTGAGGCAATGAAGAAAAGATACAATGAAGATGATGCTGAAGAGAGAGCTTCAGAACAGTGCTCGTTGTGGGAAGAGTATCTAAAGGACCCAGATTGGCATCCATTCAAAGTTATCATGGTTGATGGGAAAGAAAAGGTGTTTCTATATTAAACATATTTATAATTCTCCTGAAATTATCCTTAGTGCTTCATTGCATGTTTCTCTTAATCAAACTTGGTTCACTATGTTATTTATTATTATTGTGTTGTGGAAGAAGACAGTTAATGTTTTGATAGTTTCCGTCTCTGCATTATGATTGTTTGTCTTTCTGAACCTGTAATACTTTCACAGGTTAACCTGTAAAATGAGCAAAAACACAAACAAATAGATTGATATAAACTTATGTTCTAATCTTTTCTCTATTATATATTATTATAAACTTTAAGTAACTTTCAATTTATAAATACAAATTTTCTCTACCCTTTCCTCAGAAATCCTACTCCCAAATACACCCTTAGGTTTGTATTTAACGGAATAGAGGAATGCTTGCGCTGATTAGAAGAGTCGTATGTGGTTATTGATTAAGTGGAGAAAAATGATTTGACCACTAAGAATAGCTGCATATTTGTTAATGTTGAAGTTTTAAATAACCTTTCAAGACACGCCACTCTGTTAACACGGCCAGTTCAGGTGTTTATGAAAAACTTCAGTCATGTAAAATGTCAAAGGTAAAGCCTAGCCTAGCTTAACTCATCTCCACACGCTAATGGCATTTTCTCCTTATGATTTTGTAAGCCTGGAGGCATGCACTGCCAAATAAAGTACTTTGCAAAAATTTGTGTTATGTTCAAATATGAAAGAGAAACGAGTATACTTAGCTGATAAGGATTGGTGTGGGAAGGATGACACTCGTTTGAGAGAATCAGAGCTGATAAGAATGGCCTCCCATAAGTTTTACGAAATGATGAGTGTGTTAGAAACAGTGTAGTAGAGTGTTTTTCTAGCATGTTGTTTTAACCTACATCCTTCAATTCTGCCTCTAAAGCTTTATGGCAAGTATCATTCTGATTTAGCAATTTGATGAATACTGATGCTTTTAATTCATTTTAACCTAAACTTATAAATTTCTCTTAATCTGTAAGCTGAACATTTGCATTTTGTCATCTGGCTTCACGCATCTATTATTTCAGGAAATTATTAGAGATGACGATGAAAAGCTGAACGGGTTGAAAAATGACCTGGGTGAAGGTGCATATAAAGCGGTGGTGGAGGCATTGTTAGAAATAAATGAACATAACCCTAGTGGCCGGTACTTAACGTCGGTATTATGGAACTACAAACAAGGAAGGAGAGCAACTCTTAAAGAAGGAGTACAATTTCTGTTAAATTATTGGACAAAACGCAAGAGGGGAACGACATGAAGGTTTGTATATAACTATATTAGGATACTGCATTTGTCTTTTGAACTGTGTGTAGAGTCAGATAGTAGAAAGAAAAAGATTTGAAAAGCTATTGGCATGTTGCTTAGTTTTCGCAAAAAATTAGTAGTTAACTTAACTTACATTATTCACAACCAGCATCATCTTTGTGTTATTATACGATTACTGTTATTGTTGAAATTATTGTGATGTAGCTAAGGACTGTATTTCCGAAAGGTTGATGTTGGCTTCGGGAAGAGAATTATGCATAGCAGTCTGGTAGCATGCGTCCATATTGGGAGAGCAACAAACCTAGCAGTTATGTATCGTAGGTTAAGTTATTTGTGATAATGCCAAACTATTTAATTTCACTTGGCACTTGGCTTCTCTGGGCATGTTGCCGGGAAGCAAACTACATTCGTAATGGTGGTCTTTGCAATCATGTGTGTGGGAAAAGACATTAAAGTTAAACTTCTATGACTATGTATCATTTGACTTCTAATCTTAACTTTGAGTAATTGAAGTTAAGACTGTATGCCATTTGCCTTTTCAACTTGACTTTATCTGAGTAATAGCCATCCTTGTGCAAATATAGTTGACTGGTTTTTTACCATGATCTAACTAATTCTTATATATTAAAAGCATTATTTTTCTCTAGTTAAATAAGTACGTTTAAAAGATTTTATTTTACAAAACTCTTTTCAATATAAGTATGAGAATGTAGATATATTTTTTTTTTGAAGGATGATAATGAAAAAGTGAAAACCACATTGCCACACCATACCCATTGTCATCTTAATAAAAGATTTTTAAAATAATATGTACACATTATTTGACGAGAGTTTAAACTAATTAAATGATTACTTTAGTTAAGATAATAACTTTTCGTAACTAAAGTAATAATCATATTACACCGTTCTCACGCGTCATGAACAACGATTCCTCGAGAAGCTTGTGTTTGTTTTTATAGATCAAGAACGTTTCATGGCTCAGTTCCAGGCATTCGCCTCATCCAGCTGAATATTAATTAATGTAGCTCTTGGGTTTTTTCCTGGATGCAGATAAAATGGACTTGATGGGTTCTGGGTGCATCTATCATGTTGTTGGTGCCTGACGCCATCAAGAAAAACGAAGAAGTAAAAAAAATTTGAAGAAAAATAAGAGTCAAGTATGAAAAAGGAAACCTGGACTAGCAGAAGCATGTTCTTGGTCTTGAACAACTACCCAGAAGAAGGAAGCTCAAAATTGTAAAACACCTAATCTAAAATTAAGCATGAAGGAAAGAGAAAAGATAAAAGCACTAAACTACAGAAAAGTATAAGTTGTATTATACAAGACATTAGACTTAAAACAGAAAAACTAACAAAACGAAAAACGAAGGGTTCTTGCGGAGGTCTAAAGATTTGAGCAGAGAGTTTTCCTCTCTTGAATCCGGGATTTTGGAGTTTATGCAGAGTTACGATAAGCCTGAATTTTGGAGTTTTCATATTAATAAAAATAGATAAATTAAAATAAAATAAAACTAGAGTTTTACATGAGACAATCTCTGTCTATCTATTCACAAAATAAGAAAAAGAAAACAATATATTGAGAAAAGTTCAGAATTGGATTGATCATAGGCCCAAAAGAGCATCCATCGACTTTATGGAACCTATCTTATTATTCGCACCACCAAGTTATTATTTAGACTTCATAGTATTGTTTGGAGATGTCAAAATGAATTTCAATCCGTAAGTCAATCCGGTTCACCAAGGGTTCGAGCCGGGTTGTGTTGAGAAAAATTCAATTTTTTCAAAAGTAGGTTGAACTCAACCCGACTTATTTAATCCACATGTTAAACAGGTTCAAGTCGGGTTGGAAGTGGATTGACCCACTTAACCTACCAACATTTTTTTTACAATTTTTTAAATTTTTTTAAATTTTTTTAAATTTTTTAATAATTATTTAGTACTCCTACTTATATATGTTCACAATTTCATATTTTTAAGTTATAATGGTGCTCAATAATATTTGAATAGTTTGAATGTTTAATTAATTTGATTGTTAAGTTGTATATATTGATACTTTAATCTTTAACTATAATCTTTATAGTAAATTACTCAAGCAACCGTCTTATAAATGATTTTTTCTAAATTAGTATAACAAAAATGTGTAGTTTTTTATTTATATTTTGTTGAATAACAAAACAGAAAATGTGTAATATTATTCATGTTTTCTTAGACTATATGGATACTTTCTTAGAAACAATTCATCATATACCGGTGGTGAGCATGATCAACTAATTTTATTTTATTCATTAAATATTCATATCATTTATAAAACAGGAATACAATATTCGTTACCAAACAGAAACCTAAATATATATTTTCCTTTATCATAAACGAATTTACTATTGTTTGAAAAATTTCAATAAAAAAAATAATTTTTTATGCTTCGTTAATTTTCTCTCTTTAAATACGTACAATGTTAAGCTAATTTTATTAAAAAAAATAGTTTTTCACCACAAAATTCTAGTATTGTTCTAGAAAAGATGAATAAAATGGTTAATTCGAAAAGGAAAATTTTAATACCTATTGTTCTTAATTGGATAATATTAGAATTCCAAATTAACCTAATTGAATAACAAAATAGACAAATCAATGTATTTTGTTTTTCAAAATTAATTCAATTCATTAAGGAGGCATAGGTAGTTTGAGGACCTCAAATATTATAGACCCACTACAGTCTCTTTGGGTTCCATCCATTAATGTTAAAATTTAATGTATGATTTTTTGAAAACATCATTTATTATATCATAAATAGATTGCACATGCAGAAAAAGCTGGTGATGCCCAATTAGGAACCAAGACATGGTAGTCAACCAATCCTTTTTTTCACTCTACAAATAACAACTATTGTCCACAACCATTTGATTTATATTTCTAATTTTTTATATTTATTATCTCTAGTCTTTTGATTAAAAACAAATGTTAATCTAATAATTTAAACATATAACTAATATTTTAAGATCAACAAAAAAATATTACATTCATTAATTTTACCAAGTTGATAAAAAAAACTTAATTTAGTTTTTTGCGTTGTTATTAAAATTGGATGAATAAGTAATTTAATAAAAGTATTGAACGAATAGATTGTTTGTGAACAAATCCGTTGTTGGCTAGATGGAACATAAAATAAGTTTACTAAATAAATAAATGAATAAAATATTTCTTTTGAAAGATAAAAATTCATGTTTTAATATACTAAACTAAAAGCCTCTGTAGAAATTAAAAAAAATAGTGCACAGTGATTTGTATATTATTGTTTTCAATAATTTCATTATATCCATTCCTTTTCATTGTTGTTTTTATATTCCTTTGTAGAAATAAAAAATGTAAAAAAATTCTTGAGCCTTATTTACCAAATGATATAAGAAAGTTAACATACACTTTGTGATAACAACGGCCGAATTGAACATTGAAAAATGACAGAATATGTTTTGTTTTCCTATGTAGACACAAAAGAGATTTTGGTAAGTGAGGAAAAGGCTTGGTGGAATGTTAAATCACATGCTCTGCTACCTTTCCCAGTCATTTGGGTTGGAATGAAAAAGATAAATGCAATCATAGAAAGAAGGTACACTCAGCAGCATACAATTTTTTATTTAAAGCTTACACATCCAAATTGAATCACAAGTATGAGTATTTTTCAAGTAACTCTTGTGTTTGTAGGTCAAATTTAACAACACAAGTCTCACCAATACCAACACAAAGGCTCGGTTTGGAGAGAGATTTTTCACTTTACAATGAAAAGGGCACTTAAGAGGAATAGTTTAGCATGTGAAAAATAATAATATATGGGCTTATTGTTAGATCGGAACGTTTATTATTAGATAAAAAGTTATACTGATTATTTAGGAGTTTTTGTTAGATCAAAAGTTTATTATTAGATAAAAAGTTATGGTTATCGGTTAGGACGTAATGTGTTTTACTTTAAGAGAGTAACAGTTTAAAACGTCACGATTCGATTGTGATTCGATTCACCTAATCTTTGCATCAACAATTATGCTACTAGAATCTCACTTTATTGTGATTTAATCCATTTGATCTTTGTCACGAGACAATTACGTAACTGACAACAAACTTTCATCGTTGTCTTTTATTGTTTCATGTATAATATATAAATATAAATTGTAAATCTGCATCTTTTGCCGTCCCATATAAAGAACCTTGTGGATCACGTTAGCTAGTGAACCTTTTGAGTTTGTCTTTGATTCTATGAATCCAGGGGACAAATAGCTGGCGTAGCAAACGGAGACATGCTGTATTCACAAGTAATCACATGCTCAAAATATATGCTACATCCATTTCAAGCTTTTTCATGCTTTACTAATGCAAGAACCCATCTTTGTGGTTTGTAGTAGAAAATTTAGCACCACGTTGTGGAAACGCATAATTTTATCCCTGGTGGATTAAAAAAATCAGAATGCAATGTGCATTCCCAATTATAAACATGTAAGTATAATTATTGGGTAGAAAGTCATAAATCTAACTCTAACGTCACAATTGAAAAATACTAAAATTTGTCACATGGCTGGCTAGGTGTGTGTAGTTTGCTTTTTTGTTCTTTGCTTCAAAGCCCAAAAATAAAAAAAGTTTCCAAGACAAAACTTTTTGTACATACTATAACCTAGCATCTATCTGATAAGTTAATTTATATCGAGATTATTCTCTGCCATCTCGTAATTACAACCCACCACATTAATTAACTTAGTTCACAAAGGTTTCAATTTCACCATATTCCTTTCTTCACCTTCCAGCTACCGCTTTAGGAAAAAGTAACATAACCAACTTCCATTTTTGTTCTACAAGGAACCCAACGCTTTCACCAACTACATATTATCATTCAAACAAGGCACTGTTAATTAAGTAAGTCGCAGTCACATCACCAATAAATGTTGATTTATGTGATCAAGAGCTTCATCATGTGATCTTCAACCTCGTGTACCTAATTTCCTTAACACTAATTCTATCATTGTTGAAGCAACGATTCTGTTTATGAAGCTTTTAAACCACTTAACTATGATTTATCAGAAACTGTTTGAGAAAATAGATATGAATTGCAGAGTCCAGTCAAGCTCAAATTCGCAACGAAACACCAGAGAAGGTAGCTAGCAACTGAAATTGACCCTGTTTGATGTGTATATAGACTATGTAGGTGTTAATTATTTAATGTTAAGGGAAGAAAACGTAAGAGTGATCTCAACCAATGGTAGATATTTTATTTTGGGTTTTGTTTGTTAATTTCAATGGGTTTGGTGTGCGATCTGGAATCTGGAATCAATCACCACATGCATTAAACGCGTTATTATGCAAATTTTTATTCTTCACACGTTTTCGGAACAAGTCTTCCGATACAAGTGAAATATGAGCATCAATAAAAAAAATTAAGGAAAAAGGTTGTTTGAAACTATTTGATAATTTATATAAGGGTAAAATAATCTTAACAAAAGTTAATTTTTATATTTTTAGAAGAAAGATAAAATAAATAGTTATGAGAAGTAATATCAAATAGTAGTAAAAAAAAAGAATAATGTCAAAATATCAGTGTTTAAAAATTAAAAAGATTAAAGGTTTTACAAGATTACAATTAAGTATTTCTGGATTTATATATTTTTTCAAAAAATTTAAACTAAATCAATTAAATTGAGCTAGATTTGGTTTGTTTTTTAAATGAACGGATTAATTATTGAGTTTGATTTGATCTATTTTCATATCAACAAAAACTGAATCATTTGAATTTGATTTTCTTCCAAATTGGTTGAAGTGTGAACACACAGCTAGAGAGTATTAAAATACCCAAACGTTGAAATTTAAGAAGCCGTTTATGTGTAGTTGATGATGATTATGTTAGGTTAAAAATATGGCACGTGACAGATTTATTAGTAGCGAATACTTTTCTTGTCCTGTATCGTTGGGTGTATTATAGGGTTGTGACGTAGGTTCCTTAATTAAGCTGATAAACGGATAAGAAAAATAATGCAGATCATATGGAGGATTGATTTGTGTGCCCCTTAAATAACATAAACTTAGATCTATCCTTGTCACTGTTATATATTATGGGGTGTGGTTTTATATTTTCTTTAATATGTTATAAGTTTATTTAACTACTTTGTAATTTATTTTAAACAATATCGACTTGGTTGTTATGTGACTTTATTTGAATAATTTTTAACTTATTTTTAAATGTTACCTTAACTTGTGGTTTAATATTATTATATTATTATTTTTAAGTTTAGAAAATAATTTAAGTATGGAATAAGATAAATATCAAATTGAACTAATTAGAGTTGTAATCTAGGTAAGTAGTTCAATTTTTCTTTTTATGTTTTGTAAAAGGGATGCTGTTAATGAATTCGATATTTGGTGATTTACCTAGAGTTTTAGTAGATATATAGAAATGTTAAAGAAAACGTTTTGCTAGTAGATACTCTATATAGTTTTAGTAAAGGAATGTAGTGATAGTGTGATATTGTTTATATGTATAAAGAATTATCGAGTTTGGATTTTTTTACTGGTTTGTTTATATTGTTCTTCTGATGTATCTTTAAATTACACTTATAGTCATTAATTTTAAAATTTTAAAATAAATTAAAATTATCTTTAAAATATTAAAACAGTATGTTTTGTATGTTTATAATAAGATAACACAAAAAATACAGTAGAAAAACCGAACTCATAATCTATAACAATATATGATTTTTTCTTTTATGTTCACATTTTAAAATTTAAATTTTACTCTTTAAAATATAATTATTTACTAAATTTTTAAAAATAGATCATTACTTTTACAAATTATTTTATAAAATCGTCTATCTTTATTTTTTTTTATTTATCAATCGTTATTTTCTCATATTTTATGATATATTTCACTTTACTTTAAACCCTAAACCCTAAACCCTAAACTCTAAACCCTAAACCCAGTTATATTAATATGCATTTATATAAAAAGGGAATGTATAATAAATGCAAAACCATATGCTTGAGTGGTATAATCGAAGTAACATGCTATTTTTATAAGGGCAGTTGAATAGAATTTTCAAAATATTTTGAAATATATTTACAATAACTATGATTAAACATGTATATAACATTCAACTTGTCATGTATATATAACAATCTTTTTCTCTATAAATCCTTCCATAATACCAACAACATATAATCTTATAAATAAATTATGTGCTTTATTATAATCTACTTAGAAATTCGTGAATTATGTTAGTAAAGAGTAGACAAACTAGTAATTTAAAATTGGGTCTTATAATATCTATATGTGTACAATATATACTTATGATTCTATACTTCATGTGTTTTTCGTTTAATCTTCATTTAATGATCTTATACTTTTAAATATAAATATAATATTTTATGAATTCATTTTATTTTTGTCATAAAGGTCGATTTCTTTTATTCGTATTTGAATAAATGTGATTAAGTTAACTAGAAATTAATATTAAATTTTATTAATAAAATAATGAATCATCTTAAAAAAATTATGTTGATTTAATCAAACTTAGGTTATCCACTTTCCACACTTGTTAAATTGTTTGTCTTAAAAATAATATTAAAAACGGGTGAACGTATCCATATTGTCAAACTATCAAACCTCTACAAATTTTGTACCTAAATTCTATAAGTAAAACAATTTCAACTATAAAAACCTATCTATCAATTTATAGAGACTTGAGTAATAAATATAGAGTTTAAGCTTAATTGTAACTATAAATTGATTTTATGAACAAAAGTTTATTGCTATAATTAATTTCAAATTCAATTTAATTTAAAGTCATTTGAATTAAATAAATTTTTATTTCGTCCTTTTTAGGAAATTTCTTGGAATAAATTTACGAGATAAAAAACAAGTCAAAGTTTCAAATATACCACTCATATAATATAATAACCACAAACTTTATACTACACAATATATCACTCCAAATATATATATATATATATATATATATATATATATATTATTGTTAAACTAACCTGTTTTCTTTGGTTACAGTTTATTGGCTAATTGAGGACACTATCATTTATTATTGTAATAATAATACTTAATCAATACATAAAATTTTAAACTCGTTCTGAAATTACAAGCATGTATAAAAGAATGATATTTAGAGATTTAATCCATGTATAAGATATATCAATATCGTAACTTTTAAAATATATACTGCTACACATATACGAATAAAAAATTTCATAAATAAAAATTAAATGTTTATGTATAAACTCAATTTTATCGTTGGTTTTGGAATTTAATTCAATAAAACCTATTGATATTCACTTTACTTATTTATACTTTTTTGTTTACAGTTCATATTAAATTAAATTGAATTAATTTAATTTATAAATACTGTTACTTAATATTTATAACAACTATTTATAACAGAGCAGTGTGATTGGTGTTTACATAACAAAAGTTATCCACAAATCTTGTCCATGATCTGAGTGCGTAAAGTGTTTCAACACTATACCAACCATTCAGTTTAATTAAAAGTTTTATTCCTTATGCATGTTAAATGGCTAAAATGAACTTAATTCTTTTGTCTCACATTTTGTTTCTATATTAGTAGAAAATAAACGTTTCGTAGCTCTATGTAGTTTAACAAAAAATATTAATAAAGATAATTACATAAAACATAATCAGTGATTGAATAAAAATGTCGTTGATTTGATTTGTAATGTGTTATCATGCTGTCAAAATGTGTAATTACTTTTAATATTTTGACAGTTTTTTTTTTATTCTTTGTTATTTTAAAATAAAATTAAAAGTCAAATATAAATATGAAAGACTTAAATACCTTTTTGGTACTCATTTTCGTAGTGTTTGTTGCGGATGTTCCTCATTTTCACAGAATGTTTAAAATGGTCCTCATTTTTACTGAATGTCTAGAATGGTCCTCATTTTCGCAATTCGTGTTTTATTTGGTCCTTTTCTGTAACGCCGTTTAAATCATTAACGGAACATTGTACAGGTGGCACGGTTTGTATTAGGTGTGTTACGTGGTACTGTACAGGTGACTAATTAACGTTAATTTTTTAATTTAGGAGAAAATTTTCAATTGGGAAAATTTCTTTATCTTCGTCTTTCTTGAGTTCAGATTTGCAGATGAAGCAGCTAATACTTGTCATTTCATCATTGGATTGCAGTTGTACTCTTCATTTCAATTTTCTAGTTAATCATCATCAACGAAGCAAGTGGGTTCAGGGTCCTAGATCAACTATAAAAATCAAAGTGGAAAATGATAATGATGAAGCAATTTTGTAGAGGTTTTACTCCTGTTTAAAAGCATGTAAAGATTCCTTTGTCTTCTGTAGACCCATCATAGGTTTGGATGGTTGTTTTTTAAAAGGAAAATACGGAGGTGAGTTGTTGAGTGTTGTGGGTAGAGATGCTAATGATCAGTTACTGCCCTTAGCGTATGCTGTTGTGGAAGTTGAAAATAAAGAAACTTGGACATGGTTCTTGGAATTGCTTATTGGTGATCTTGGAGGTATTGACGTGTGTAGGACAATGACCTTTATGTCTGACCAACAAAAGGTATGTTTAATATATGTTCAATTTATTAATTTTTGTTTAATGTTGTAAGTACTAATAATCTTATCATTGCACAGGGATTAGTGTCTGCCATTCAGGACCTATTACCCACTGCTGAGCACAGATTTTGCATGAGGCATCTGTATGCAAATTTCAGAAAAAGATTCTCTGGCCAAAAATTAAAGATACTCATGTGGAAGGCTGTTAGGAGCACACACCCAGTCGTTTGGGAAAGAGTGATGTTAACAATTAAAGAGTTAAATATCGATGCTTACAGATACATTATTGTTATACCTCCAAGGTATCTCTACTGTACAAATACCTGATTTCTATACAAATACCTGATTTTTGTACAAATACCTGATATTAATACTGACGCTATTATTTATGCAGGTTCTGGTCCAAGTCTAGATTTAGTGGTTGAGCCATATGCGACACAATTGTCAACAATATGAGTGAAGCTTTTAATAGTGTCATAGTGGATGCAAGAGGCAAACCCATAATCACCATGCTCGAGGAAATCAGATTTTATTTAATGGAAATGTGGGTTACCAAGAGAAAAAATGTTACAACTTTTGAAGGAAACATTTGCCCAAAGGTCCTTGACAGACTACATAAGGAAAATAAGTTAACCAAATATTGGATCCCAAGGTTAGGTTTTTGTCTTTTTTTAACACAATCAACTTATTCGTGTACTGATATGTGTAATGATATTTGCAGCTG
>Ga0214545_1007116_pt1 | contig 18959 bp, 5 predicted proteins | sample CNSS4metaG_FD_160064 | JGI IMG/M metagenome (GOLD analysis project Ga0214545, IMG submission 160064) | Root nodule microbial communities from cowpea collected in UCLA plant growth center, Los Angeles, California, USA - CNSS4 | ecosystem: Host-associated > Plants > Roots > Nodule | place: USA...
ATAATAATCATCGTCATAATAAAAATAAATAATAAGACGAAGATGAAAATTGATAAGGTCAAACAATTCTTATCACAAGAGGAAGAATATAAGGTAAAATTATAAATTGAGAAAGGATTAGAAAGAGCCTGGATTGAGACACGCAAAGCACTGTCCTTAGAGAGATAAAACTTCCACTAGTCCTCAATTGGAGCATCGCCTGGATTGAGACACGCAAAGCACTATCCTTAGAGAGAAAAAACTTCCACTAGTCCTCAATTGGAGCATCGTGCTGATAACATGTTATGAAATAAAGCGAATAACAGAGAGAAGAAAGAATAATAGATAAGAGAGAAGAGAAAGAAACAAACAATAGAGAATAGAGAATAGGGAGCAACTCATCTGTATATTATTATTGATAGGAAGAGTCTTATTTATAGATACAATATGTAATCCATAAAGGAAACAAATCAACTTAGTTAATACAAATATTTACCATAAAGAGTAATGAATCATATCAGTAAATGTATTAAATCAATGGACAATCATTAATTCATAACAGTTTTTATTTTTTACGGGGCCATATTTCGATTATGTACATATTTTTATATGATCTTATTATTATTTGAATTAATATTAACAATAGTATTAGTAACAATAATATTATTATTAGTGATAATGGTAATGTTAGTACTATTATTATTAGAATTGACATTAACATTATTATTATTATTATTATTATTATTATTATTATTATTATTATTATTATTATTATTATTATTATTATTACCATTAACATTGATATTAACATTATTATTATTATTATTATTATTATTATTATTATTAGTTTAAATACTTTTATAAGTCGTCAATCTGAATTAATATGAGAGTTAAACTTTTAACTTAAACTTTGTATTTGGCCTTTATGTCCCAACATCAATTTCATGCTGTATTTATTTCGTACGAGACTATATTACACAATATACTTACAATTTTTTTATATTTCATTGTTACTTAAAACAAAACTATTATGACTGAAATTTAATTATGAATAAAATTTTGAAAATGTCAAGAACATCCTTCTAAACACATTTTTTTTTTAATTGTTAAAATTTATTTAAAATATCGAGTCATAATGTCGATGCTAATAATTTATCTATTCTTATTGATTCAATATTAAAAACCAAATTAATTACTATAATACTTTCATATTTAGTGTATTATATTTAACTTTTATTATAAATTCAATGTCTACGTTGATAACAATACCTGCATGTATTTTTGTTTAAAAATTTTAGCATCAATTTTAGGTTAATCTAACTTTTTTTTAATAGGGACCATATCATCTCACAATATGTTTGCATTTTTTCCATTTTTCTTTAAGTTGATTATTTATATATGGACAATACTTTTGCACGGGACCAAAATTCACAATATACCTACATTTTATCTTAACAATGAACGATATGCATTTTATTTTAATATAATATATAACAACCAACTCTATATGTGTACCCATTAAACAATTAACTCAGAGTCAATATCTACATTAATAACAATATTTTATGTATCTTTTTTATTATTTTAACCTTGAATTCATGTTAAACTTTTAATAAAATTACATTTCATAATATATTTGCACTTTATTCATATTTGTATGTTACTTTTTATTTAAAATAGTTTAAGTTTAATTTTTTTTATTCTGATTCCATAAGTCAATATCTTTCAAATATTATTTTTCTTTTAGTATCGGTCTATCTAGATGTACTTCTATTAAAAATTTTAACATTAGCTTTTATATTCTCTAAATTAATTTTTATTTTATTATTTAAATATCATATATGTAATTATAACTATAAAATATAACAATATAAATAATTAATTTACTCAACTATGACAATAAAAATATTATTTTTCTTAATCTAAATTAAGAAAAAAAAGAAAAAATCGTGCGTAGGCACGGGTCTCATACTAGTTCCAAAAGAAAGATGAAATCTCCATACTTCTGAATGTTGAGATTCAGTATGTATAAGTGTCTTCCAAATATCGACATCTAGTGACCACGTATGTCACATAACATAGTTTTCGAATGTCGAGATCTGATAAAGCTCTTACAATTGTCTTTGGAGAATTGAGATTCAATAAAACTTTTGCAGTTTATTATTTATTTGTTTTTAATTTATTTGATTGTTGTATGAATTCTTTCATTTTCTTTTCGATTATTATCGAAAAAAACTCGATACTTTATCAATTTTAACAGTCATTATAATGATTTTCTACCGTAGTGTGTTTAAGAAGTTATTGTGGTTGAAGAGGGTGTTGTGAAGAAAGTGAAAATAATCACTTTATGGGTAACGTTCCACATAAAAATAAATCTCAAAAGATCATCTTTATATTGTAATTGAATATAATGTTTTTGAAGGTGACAAACATTACGTACTTGTACAATGCAAACACAATATTGTTTTGTTCACCGATCTCTTTAATTCCATATGCAAGTTATTGATTTTTTCACAATAATTTCTTCTTTTAAATTTACTCAAATTGTATTCAAATTTTAATTCCAGTACCCTTTTTCTCATTATTTTTGTACAACGTTTATTTTATCAACTTCATCTTCAAGATTCTATTTGCATAATACATGAGTTTTACATTTACATTTACTTGAAAAAATAAAAAAATCTTCCATAAAGATAAGTAGAAAATTATCAAACTTGAGTTGCTTTGTTGATTATGTTAAAAAATGAATTTATGTCCAACTCAACCTTATAAAATCAACTTATAAAGGGAAGTTTGCATTTACTTATATATTATAAAATCGTTTTATCTCTAACTAATGTGAGGTTTTCCAACACACCCCTCTCACACTTAGGTATCACTACAAGAAAATCTCTATATGATAATCAATATTAGTGACCAATTAATTTATTAGTGACCAATTTAGGAATTAATTTCCTTGGTAGCCAAAACCTTGATAATTAATTTTGTAGACCAATTTACAAATCAATTATAACTTTTTATTTATAATAGTGACATTTTAGTAACCAATAATTTACAATTTTATAAATTATATCTAAATTGGTTACTAGTTGATTATTAATTTTTTTTGTCACTAAAATTAGTTACTATATAGAGATTTCCTTGTATATACATCTCTTGCATAGGACTAGACATTAATGGGTGGTTTGATAACAGTCTGATAGCGTGTGGAACAATTACTACATAAAAATGTCTCATTAACAACCAATTTTAGTCACAAAAAATGTTAGTCAGTAGTAATCAATTTATATACCAATCTACAAAATAAAAAATTATTTCTTACTAAAATAGTCACTATTATGAATAAAAAATTATAATTAGTCTCTAAAATAATTTCTAAAATTTAGGTATCAAGGTTTTAGCTACCAAAGGAAATTAAACATTAGCTACTACCAAGTTTTTTTTTTTATCAAAGGAATTGGTTTCTAAATTAGTCTCTAATTAATTAGTGATCAATTAGAAATCAATTATAATTTTTTATTCATAATAGTTACTATTTCAGTAACCAATAATTTTTTTATTTTGTGAATTGATATTTAAATTGGTCACTTTAGTGACTAACAACTTTTGATCATTACAATTGGGTGTTATTGAGATATTTTCTTGCAGTGAATAGATCCAACAACAAATTTAGCTAGGATAAACTTTAACCCATGACTCTTATACTATGTTAATTAGTGAACTTTAAACCTAATTTAAATTTATAAAAAAACTGACCTATAAAGTGAAATTTACACTTATTTATATATTTTAAAATTACATTATTCTTTTAATTAATGTGAGACTTGGAACCTGTCCTTAGTAATTTGGAATAAGTTTAACAAAATATTTGATATACTCTTTGGATCATTCAACTTGAAACTTTCATATATCTAGCATATCATGAAAATCAAGAAAATGTAAAGCAATGCTCAGAGTAATCGCTTCCAAAGGATACAAAACATCAAATATATTCTTTCCTCAAAGCTTCTCCTTCCCAAAAATAACTCTTGCTGAATTCAATAAGCCAGAAAATGAAGATTGAAAATAATTAAAAAATATAAGCATACATACATATATCACCACCAACAACTCATCATAGAGATGAGAAGATGGAAGAGGTGATTTTCTTGATCTAACAACTCATGGCGAACCATTCTCAATAGAATGACATTGTGAGGAAGAAGACCACTGTAGTATAGGAGGGTTGAGATTGAAGTCGTTGGCTCTCCAACAAAACATGTCACAAACCTCACAATTGACCTAAACAATAAAGTTTTAAGAGACTGCACCAACCACACAAGTAGAAAAATTAAAAACCAAAAAAAAAAAATGTTACCTAAATAGAGATTAAGGACATGCTTAGAGAAAATTTCTTGACTAATTAACAAAACTTTTTAAACAAACTCAAATTTTTTGCTCTGGAAATTAAATGAGAAAAAATGGACAGAAGAAAGATGGTAATTACCATGATTATTATAGTGTGAATGGAGTGAATGAAGCAACACTATGTTAATGGAGTTGCAGGAGGGGTTTTGAAATGGAGTTAGGTTTTTATTTATATAAAGATGGTCATGTGGAGAGTTGAAAAGCCATGTGTTTTTCTCTTTCAAATTAGATGCAGCGGAAATTCAAACCAAACCGTCAGCCAAAGTTCAAATGTGTGTGTTAAATGATGTACCAATTTGAAGTGGAAATTATATAAACGAGGACAAATCTTATATTATATTAGTATAGGCACATTTTTTAAATATGAGTGATAGTATGTTAGTAGGTGATAATAATATGATGTTAATAAGTTAATATATAAAATATAAAAATTTAAAAAATAAAATAATTTGAATATTTAGGTGAAGTGATTTGATGTATATATTAAAAAAATTATTGTAACATGTATATATAAGTTGTAATTAAGTTTATTTACTAATTTGATCTCAAATTGAAAATGACAAAATTAGATCATTTTAAAAAATAAGGATACTAAATTGAACCAAAAATTTAAAATAGAGAACTAAATTGAAAACAAATTTTACCACTGTGTCATGAATGTAAACTGCCACAATGGTAACCTGACACGTGGCTAAAAAAAATTAAAAATTAAATAAAAGTTAAAAAAAATTAAAAGAAAAATAAAAAATTTTACGGCTTGACACCTGTCTTGTACGGTCACGATGTTAACTCCAACCTAACAGAGATGACCAAATTGAATCCTTTTAAATAATTGGGTACTAAATTGAACCAACAAAAAATATGGAGAACAAATTGAACTAAACTAAAAAATTAGGGTACCAAATCAATAATTATACTTTTTTTTTTTTACTATTATTATGTCATTCTTGTAATTTCTTTATACTATTATGTCATTGTTTGTTAGGGTCTCTGGATTTTCTCATATTCAATCTACTCAACCTATTCAGGTTGTTTAGCAGGAATTAAGTTAAACTCAAATGATTTACTTTGTTTAGTTATTTCAGCTCTATACAAACTTAAATAGAAAAATAAACCGTACTAAATTTGAACTTTAATTCAATGTTATAGTAAAATTATATAGGTTTAATTAGGTTTTAAGTCTTTTAGTTGGTTTCAATTTTTTTTCCTATTGGATCCTTAAATTTTTTATATTTTTTAATTGAGTTTCTGTAGTTTAATTTTTCTAATTAATTGGGTCACGTGCATGTTATCTTGTCCCTTATTTTACTTGCTTGTTATTTTTATGTGTTAAAATTTGTGATAATTTGTAATTAGTATCATATTTTTTAACACATGAAAATGATAAATATTGATAAAGTAACAATCATCTTACCTATTAACAAAAGGAAATTAATCAGTAGAAACTCAATTTTAGAAAATATACAAATTTTGAATATCCAATACGAAAAAAAATTAATAAAGACCTAATTAAAAAAGTACAGATTTAGGAAAAACTTGAAAGTCAACTATATATAATATTTATGAAAAATATAGTTAATTAAAATTAAAAAAAGAAAAAATAATAGATAAAATCATTTATTATATCTCAAAATAAAATGCATACTTAGTAAAATTTAAATATAATAATAATAAATATTATTGATGATAATGTTTTTTATAAGAGAATTCCCTTTCGAGGAAGTAGAATTTAAATATTAAAAAATAACACATTGAAAGTTTTATAATACTATAGAAGATTTAAACAGATATTTAATATTCGTGTATCATGATAAGATTATTTTCACTATAGAAAAAATTAAGGGTCTCTAAGATAATATCAATAAAAAATAAAATAGAGTCATTATATAATCACCATATTTTCGCTAATTTTTTCGTGGCAATCAATAAGTTCAAATATCCGAACCCTATTTTTATTTTTAATTAATGTTTTCAATATTTTTGTTTTTCTAATTTTTAACAGCGGCATACATAATTATTTTTTTTATTGTTAATATCTTATTAAATTGTGTACGTATATAAGTTATAAATGGTTACAACAAGTATATTGAAATTTTGATAGTGCAAGGCCTTATCTTCCTTCCTCGTCTTACTTACATTTTGGGCTTTTACTTCTATGAACCCTAATAATTTCTACATGCACCTCCCCAAATTTTGAAAATGACCATTTCTTGTTTCGGAAAAGTGACTTCTGAATTATATATCCATAGTAAGTCTTCCGAAAATTTTCAGAACGAAATTACTGGAACAAATTTTTCAGGATCTAATTTTCAAAACATGTGAAATATATTTCGAAATAAGTTTTTTCGAATAGAATTTCTAGAATAAAATTTCCTGAACATAATAATGCTTTAGGAATGAGTTTTTTTTTTTTTCTGTAATTTTTCTCTTCTCTTGTAGTATTCTTTCACTCTTCTTCTTCCTCTACAGTACTAAAGTTGACAGTGGCAATGATGGTGTGATACAATGATAAAAGGATTTTTGAGTCTTTTTCTTTGAGTCCTTTGAAGAAAACTTCATCTTGTTTTGAAGCCAATGGATAACCTCAATTTTGGAAGGATAATTAATGAGCCTTGTGATTAAATTTTTAATAAGTGTTTTTGAAACAATAATTTTATAAAATAATTACTTATTTAAAACGTAAATATAGTTTTTCTTATTAAAAAATTAGCAGTCCTTATTTTTAAAATAAGCATATTAAAAAACACAAAAGGTTGACTTGTGTGTACCTATTTTATTAAAATAAGTGTTTAGGCAATACAATAAAAAAAATATATTTTATATGTTCGTCTAATTTATTTATTTTTAAAATAAAGCATTTTTCTCTTGTTTCGATAAGAAAATCCTATCAATTTCTTAAGCAAGTGAGTATTTTAAAATTCTCTATTTCAAAAAGTAATTCTATATAGTCACAATGCTATTGTATTAATATCGTCTTAAATAAATGAATTGTTAAACAAGACTTTGTCCTTTGTATATAGCTAATTGTTATTTTTACAAGACTTTCTCCTTGTGCCAACATTGACTTAAACAAAAGTAATTATATATTTTGTATTATACAAGTATTCACAATGGGCATACATAATTTGTCCTAGACTTAAATAATGGTTTAGTTCAATTTTTCGTTCAATTTTTTTAATTTAATCATAATTTTTTTTTTTAATTTAGTTCTAATATTCGTCATTTTTATTCAATTTGGTTCTTTACGCTAACATCGTTAAAATAGTTGACGGAATGTGAACAGTAACCGTCATGTGTCATTTTGTGATTTTTCTTTTAACTTTTTTTAATTTTTTTAATTTTTTTATTTAAAAAATGTATATGTGTCAAGCTCATATCATGCCATGTGTCATTTTGTGATTTTTTTTTAATTTTTTTAATTTTTTTTTTAATTTAAAAAAAATTCAAGTGTCAAGCCAATATCATGCTACGTGTCAAAGTCAGTTTTTTATATTCAATTTAGTGCTAATATTCTTTATTTGTTTTCAATTTGGTCCTAATTTTTTTTTTAAATTTAGCATTTTTGTTCCTCTCCAGATTAAAACAAAATTTAATTTGTATATAAATGTTATATGAACATTCTTATTAAAATGCATATTTTTATTAAATATTTTTAATTTAGAATTAGAGTTGGTTTAAAATTAAATATTTTTAATCTCTTAAAATTTTAAATTAATGGTGTTATTGTCTTTTTCATTTTAATTTTAAACCAACTATAATTCCAAGGAATAAGACACATAAGATTAATCTTCATTGTCTCTTATTCTCTTTTCTTCATTTTTCTTATTCTCTTTATTATCATTTTTATTTTATAATATGTTATCAACACGAGGGTTATATCCAACTAAGCTAGTAGGAGTGTTTTCTCTCTAAAGACCTCTCTAAGAACAGTACACTACATACCTCAATCCAAATTCTTTCTAAATTTTTCAAAATTTACAATTTTATCTTATATTTATTACTTTTGTGATAAGAATTGTTTGACTTTATCAATTTTCATCTCTACCTTATTATTATTATTATTATTATTATTATTTATATTTGATTATTTTTCTAACATTTAATATTATTTTATTAATTTTATAGTTTCATACATGAAATATGATTATTGTTAATAGGTTAGATGATAATTCTAAACATGTCAAACCTTAAAAAAATGAATTTGTGGCCATTAATGTTATGAACAAGAATTACTTATCTTAGATATTATATGATGAAATACATTTAGATACAATGAGTCTTGGTAATGTCATTAAAGAAAGAAATAAAATATCTGAACAACTAATTTATTCCTGCAACAACAATATCATGAAAAAGAATTTCACAAATATTTTGCTTTATCTCATGTTTTCTTGTAGTTGAACAAAACAATGAGCTTTTGATGAAAAATAGTGAGACTCGCCCAACTAGTTTGGTCCATTCCCAGAAGTAAATGCAATAATATATGATTCATATCTTCATAGTTGTAGTTGTGTCTTTGAGCTATTAGTTTGGAAAGGTTACATAGAGAAAGAGAGACAACTCACTTGGATGATAGAAAGGAAGAGAGAAAGTAGGAATTGAGAAACAAAACAATTTCTCATTATAACATAAAAGTATTTTATACAAGAGTGAACGTTTTCAGAATGCAAATAGCTCAATGACAAGTAACTAAACTAAGTTGATCGTTGTAAACAATTATACAAAGTAACAAACAGAACAACAAAACAACAAAACAATTGGATTTATTCAACATTCCCCTTTAAATCTAGATTTCCTAAAAGTACTAATCCCAACAAACTTCTAAGTTTTTCGAATATGTTTTGTTTGAGTGATTTTTGTGAAGATATTCGTTACTTGCTCTTCAGTAGGACAGTGCACTAGCTCCAATTTGCCTTTACTAACTTGGTCCCTCATAAGGTGAAACTTTGTCTCTATATGTTTGCTTCTCCTATGACACATTGACTTCTTTGATAGGCTAATGGCAGACTTTTTATCCACCAATAACTATATTGGCTTCAAATATTCAAGCTTCATTTCATCCAACAACGTACTAAGCCATAAGCATTGGCATGCAGTTTCAGTAGAGGCGATGTATTCAACCTCACAGGATGAGAGCGCCACTACATTTTCCTTCTTGGAACACCACGAGATTGGAGATTGGAGCATTCATGTATTTGACTAAATAGCCAAACATACTTCTTCTAACCACCTTATATCCACACCAATATGAGTTGGACCACACCTCTAAATTTTCTTTAGATTGTTTGTTGCTCTTCCTAGGAAAAGATAAACCAAGCTCTACAGTACCCTTCATATATCTTAAGATATGCTTTATGCAAGACTTGGGAAATTTAATTAATTAATTAATTAATTAATTAATTAATTAATTAATAAAGGCGAGTAGTGTGAGCCTTTATGACAATTAATGCTAGCTTTTATGATGTGGAATAGTACTAGCTCAAATGGTTGAGAATACTTGATTGTGTTGGGAGGACTTGGGTTTTAGTCTCGTGTATGTCATTTGTGTGTTATTTAATTGGTTATTATTTTAATAATAGTATGCTTGATCATGATGAGTGATAATATAATCCTATATTTATAGGAATTATCATGAAACATGAATTGGTTGAATTGGGTGTGCACTTGATTTGGGGATTGGATGGTTGTGTGTTTGAACCTTGGCTTATGCAAAATAAGTTCCTTTTTTCTAATTTTTTTTTTTGCATAAATGTGAAAGGCCAGAAACCCTAGTTGTCATAATTAAGGAAGTTTTAGAGAGGAAAAGAGGGAGAATATGAGAGAGCAAGCGAGGAGCTATATTTGGTAGTGTGGAGAGGGAATTTTGGACGCTGAGTAGAGAGAGTATCAAGGAGTTGTAGCTAATCTGGAGAGGAGGCAAGGGTTGGAACAATTGTGGTGCAAGAAGAGTCTATCAATTTCAAATTTGAGCAAGGATTATACACGTTAGGGGAGCTGTGATTTCTTGTTTTAGTCAGTTGTTATTGGATTGTGTAATTGTATGAATTGTATGTCAACCTCTATCATTGAAATTTCTAGATTTCTATTTGAGTTTCTGGATTTGCTAGAAACCGCTGGCGGAATTGGTGGTGAGAGTTGAAAGAGGTTCTTATAGCAGGATTAAGGGTGGGACTGATGAAGGATTGACCTCAACCAAGAATGGAGACACATGCTTAAGAAGACTAAACATGTTTAGAAAAGAAGTTCATTAATCCTTCTTCCCTTTCATTTGTGTTTGTTATTTTTGATTCCCAAAGTTGACTTAGTTGATTCAACTTTAGTTGACTTGTTGACCTTTGACTAGGTTTAACTTGTTAACTACAATTGACTTGACTTAAGCCAACATGCTAATCTATGTTTATTTGCTTTGTAGGTTATTATTTTATGTTTCAATAAATATGAAGTTATATGATTATCATAGAATAATACTAATATTAATGTAAATCAATGAATTATTTTATTTATTTTTTATTAAAAATTTATTGGATAATAAAATCATCATACTTTCCATAACTTTTTTACCATTATTTATTATTTTATATTATTTTATATTATTTTATATTATTTTTATATTAACATCTATAACCTCATATTTTTAAATATGCGAAAACAATTAAGATAATATAACAAAATAATAATCATATTATCCGATATAAAATAATAATTAAATAACATTCACGCAATTAAAAAATATAAAAATTTTAAATATTCATTAAATAAAAAAATTAATAAAAAAATATCTAAATTTATTAAAAATTAAAACTTAATTAAGCTTGTAATAAAATATGATCGTAGAATTTCATCATTTAACAGGTTGGAATATTTTTATTATTGTTTAGTGGTTTTTATGTGGTGAGGAAAAAAGACATTAAAAAGAGTGGGTATATGATTAATATTAGAAAATAAATAGATATGATACACCAGTAACACATGTAGTCACGTGTTACACACACGCGCATAATTTTAACATGTGTGGCGGTACAAAAGATCGCTGTCGGACACCGACGACAAGTAAGGTGTGACAGAGGCGCACGTGGTCTTATACCGGACTATCCGGTTCTTCTACCGGTAACTCACCAACCGTTCATAATTCATCATTGTTTCTCTCATTTTTCAAAAACAACAAAACAAATCTTCGCGGTCAAAATCTCATTAATTAATTCAAACAAATTAATTACTCCCTTGGATTTTCGAATACCTTCCTCTCTCTGTTTTATCTATTCGTTTTTTCATTTTTGTTTCTCTGCAGTTATAGCGACATGTTTTATAATAATAATAATATTATTATTTAGTTTTATTTTCTATGGCGTGCTTGCTTTGTTTGTTAACGTGAGAAAGGAAGAGGGGTTGCTTCAGTTTTGTTTTTGAATGGTAAAGAAAGAAACTTTTGGAGTGGGTTTCTGAATTTCTTTAGTTTTTTGCTCTGAAAATGGAGAGGGATTTTATGGGTCTGAACTCGAAGGAACCGTTCGTTGAAGTGAAGGAAGGGATGAATAATGATTGTGGGTGCAAAAACTCAGGCATGTCTATGTTTTTTTGTTCTTTTTCTGACCTCTGTATGATCCCCACTTCAGTGTTTCTGTTTCTGTCGGAAATTGAACATCTGAATCAGTTACTAAATTTTCTTGGTGGATAAGTTTGGACATGTTTTTTAGTCTCTATTTGCTCCTTCTTTAACCAATAAAAGCTGTTCATGCAACTTTACTTCTGCTGCTGTAGAGCTGCAGATTATTTAATAGTTAGGGAGTTCATGTGTGTTGTGACTCTTGTTTCTATATTTGAACTTTTCTATGTGACTGTATGGAATTAGTAATTTGGAAAAAAAAAATATATCATTCTTCAGTTCTTTACCAGTTATGTTAATTTGGGTGTTGATGCTTCTGCACAGTGATACTTACAATGATGCCAAATCATACATTTGACAATCTTTTCCTCTTCCTCTCTTGTGCATCCTTTGCAGTCTATTTAGCTTGTATTTGGTTCCATGTTAAATTCTGCAGCATCATATTGAAATAGCAAGTAACATCATTTTAGTTAAATTTTCACTTACAGGAATTTATTCTGGGTCTAAAAGGGTTGAAGTAATATAGCTACTGAAGCAAAATTCCTTTTTTATTTTATTTTTTTATTTACTGACCCTAATAAGATGGAAATTTATGTTGATGGTATTTAGGTTTCACAAAAGGAGGAATGGTAAAATGGCCCTTTATGAACAAAGTACCTGTCCATCCTCATTTGATGTCCTTGAATACTCCTCAGGTTTGAATAATACACCTTCTCTCAGTTTTTGTGCATTTGTTCAAAATTGCAAATTAGGTTTTATATTCACTAAAGTGAAGTGAGTAAAACTTATTCACTCTTAGCAGATCAGATCAGATGACTCCACTGCGTTCAGATTGGTATTTTTTATTTTCAGTCCAATATGGTTTCAGAAAAGTTTTGTGTTAATGTAAGTTGGTATAGATCTGCTTATACTAGTCTTTCTGATTTGTATGAACTTGCCCTTTACATCTGAACCTAGCTTTAAGAAGTTTTGCACTACCTCATGTCTTTTGGTTCAGATAGAGATTTGTTTCATCCACAAAGTTTTGCCCTTTCATTGATTGTAATTTTCTTATTACTTAGAAATCTGTGAATCATGATGGACAAGGTGGTGGCATTCATTTTTCCCTGACACCTTATCCTGCACTACATGATGTGAATTATATGAACCGCCCTCATAATGTGAAGATGTTTCCATCCCTAAAGAGTCCTTTTGCAACTGTTGCTCAGAATATGAATGCTTCTGGTATGAAGCAACCACTACTAGGTGGAATACCTGTTACAGCACCCCATTCATGGTAATTTTAGAGGCCTAAAACAAGTGTTTTTTACATGCTTGAGCCTTGAACTGCAATGAACAAACGTGTTATTCTCTAACTTATATCATTTTGAAATAACAGTGTGAAACCATGTGTATCTACTCCTAAACTTACCATCTTCTATGCTGGCACCGTGAATGTGTTTGATGATATCACTCCTGAGAAGGTATTTGATCTCATATTTTGCTGCATACATGATTAATGAATAAAATGATTGAGTATGCATCTGATTGTTGATGCTTGACCATTTTTGTTCAGGCTAAAGCAATCATGTTGATGGCTAGGAATGGCATATCAGTTGCTTCTAATGTGACAGTGCCTAATAATGTTGAGGCAGCCAGACATAGTAAACCCATACCACTCTCAAGTCCTTTATCTGTTTCTTCACATAGTGGTGCAAAATCAGGGAGTGTTTCAAGTAGCAGTGATGAATTTCTGACACCTAAAACTTTTGTTAACAAAGCAGACACTCCTAAAGCAGTCAACACAAACACCATGCTACCATCAGGTATCCTAATTTCTTGCTGTTCAATGTTTCTTTAGTTCTTCATATACTTTTTTGATTTGGGGTAAGATAAATTTACTTTATAATCATCCGAAATTATTTGTTTTGATCATTGCAAGTGTTTGTACTCAGTGATTCTACAATCAGAAGGTTTTTCTGAATGAATTTGACATTTTCTTTTTCACCTTTTATGCAGCTGTGCCACAAGCTCGCAAGGCATCACTGGCTCGATTTTTGGAGAAGCGCAAGGAAAGGTTAGTACATGGTTGTGGATTCAACTTCTTCGTTAACAAAATACTAACAATTAACATTTGTCGATGAAAAATTATTCTGAGTGTGAGGTGTTTCTGTTCATGCAGGGTGTTGAGTGCAGCACCATATAACCTGAACAAGAAGTGTGAGAATATGTCAGAAGAGAGTGCAAGTGAGGGTGCTGATGCAGTATAAACCAAGCAAGGATAGTAGATAATATTTGATGCAACTTGTAACATGTATGCAGATGAATTTATCAGAACTTATTCTGAGATTATTATGTATCAAACTGTGTTTTGTCATTAGGTAGGGCCTTACTTTAATTATTTTTGGTGTAGGGCTTTACCTTATTACTTGAAACATTTTAGATTTTACCTTCCAACAGGACAAGTTATTACAGTGTTGGAATTAAGAGCAAGTTTAGATCATATTTATATTTATATTTATTTTCTGTACATTCCTTAAGTCACTCAATTTTAATTTTACTAATTGTGTTTATTTATACCTTCTTCACCTATATTTTTATCTTTAATTTGTCAAACAAGAACAAAGTGTTGAGTTTTAGGAGTAAACTGGTGGATATAACTGCATAAGGGAGGGTTGAAAGGAAATTAATTTTGATCTAGAACATGCAGAATTAGTAAGATATAAATCATGATACATCACTATAAACGATATATAAAATTTAAAATTAAGATTCAACAGAAATATTTGAAAAAATATTTAAAAATAAATGAGTTAATATTGAAATATTAAAATAGTACAGCTGATAAAATTGTTATTTTGGATCATAATGAATTGATATGAAATTGTTTTAGTTTAGCTGATAATTTCATATCTGAATTCTGATATGTGTACCTGTTAGATATATAAATGAAGAAAATTTTGTCATTTATAATGGCTCTATCTATATCAGTATTAATTGTTGAAAAAAAAAATTGTAAATATATGGTTAACATTAAAGGAATAGATTCCCATTGACAAATATCAGTGGTGCAAAAATACAAATAGACTTTCAGTCAAATCACACTGATTCTTTCAATTAGGCTGCCGTAGATATTTATAACACCATTGACAATTTCACAACCTAAAAAGTTTTATACTTCCATTAGTGAAGCAGAAAAAAAAAGAAAAAAATGGATAAAAATAAGATTTAAACTAAATGAAAAAAAAGTATTTATTATTAATAATTTTATTTTATTTATTATTTTTTAATTATTTATTCTTGTAATAATAATACATTTAAATATTAATTATAAGCAGAAAATACAATTGATTATATGACAAATATATATTAATAATATGTATATATATAATTTGTATACATTTTCTTTCATATTTGAACTAATTTTTACTTTTTTTTTTATCTTTACCGTTTACATATACTCCGAGTTTTTTTTTATGGTAATTTTTATTCATTTTTGTTTCATCATGAACTTCTCACATGTGTGGCTAACAATTCTTATAACTATCTGATTTTTTATTTATAAAAATTATTAAAATAGGTATTTTTTGGTTTTTAATGTTAGTTTTAAGACAAATAAATATTATTTTTAAAATTCTATTGTTTATTAAAGATATTTCATTATCATATTTAAAGGAGTGTTTATTATATCAAACAACCTAATAAATTTTTTAGAATTAGGTCAAATCTAACTTAAGACCAACTTCTCAAATCTTCTATGAATTAGGTGGTGAACTATAATATTAGGTCTAATATCTAACTCTATTTAATCAATGTTATTATAAAAAATATATTATTTGACATTTAATTTATTTGTTATTTTAATTTTGTTTTAGTTTATACACTTAATGTGTAATTATAATGTTTAATGGGTAATTATAATGTTTTCTTGGGATAACTATATTTTTTGTCCTTCAACTTTAATGCAAAATTAGAATTCATTTCTATCAAATTTTGATACATTTTGATTCTTAAATTTTAAAAATATATGGATATAGTCATTTTAATCTAATAATATTAAATTTTTTGAACTTTTTAAATTGTGTTCAATTTGAGTTAGAACGTATTAAAATGGTACTCAAATGTCATCCTATAATGCAATGTCAACAAATTTTAATACAGTCAAGTTAGGATGATTATATCTGCCAAATGTATCAAAATTTGAAACAATGATGAATTTCAATTTTATGTCTAAGTTTAAGAACTAAAAACATATTTAACCTTTTTTTTTATTAACACCAATTACATAGTTTTTTAAAAGTATTCTACAAAATTAAAAAAAATATATATATATATATATATATATATATATATAAATAATAAATTTTATTAAAACATTATAAACAAATTGAACAATTTCAATTTGAGTTGGATTGATTGAAAAAAAATATTAAATTGGATTATCCAAAACCATGTTTAAACAGAAATATTGAAACTAATATAAAGAAAAAACATCTTGAGAAAATGAGAGACATGATGAAAAATCACAAGTTTTTGAAGGAACATGCAGAACATTGACGTGAGTAGAAAACGTGGGTGATGGTGATGAACAAGTGGTGGTGCTTCAAGAGTTTTTGAGTGGTTCGTATTATGTTATCACTTTCTTTCTTTGGTCACAATCTCTCCCACTCTCACTTTCATTTTCTCCATTTTTTAATAAAATCTCTTTCATGCGAAGTAGATAATTTTGGGTGGTACCACAAAATCAAAAAACAACTAATTTAATCGTTCAAGTTATGATGGCAAGAAGAAAAATCTATAAAAAGCATCAATCACATTTTCAACTATCGAGGAATAATAAACTATACATGGCGTGCATTTGTGTCAAAACCTTCAAGCAACCACACAATTTTCTTTTGTTTTTTGATGTGATATTTGGCTTGTAAAGCTTCAACCTTTAAGGTTCTTTTCAACCAAGTAATTATCTTCATTTATTTAATTTCTCTTATAACTCTATTATTTTGTTTCATCACATCTATATCATTGATGTTGATCCAACTGATAGTGACTTAGATTCTTTAAAGAGGGTTTGGAAGAAATGCAAGGGATGAAATTGAGTTTTCAGTTTTGTTTTGCATGGAAGCTAAGAAAGAAAGATAGAAAGAACATGTCTTTTTAAATCATTTTTACTAAAGTATGATCAAATAACAAGAATAGATGTAATTAATCTGTATAATGGGATTTGTTAATTTAGTTTATTTGAATTTCTTTTATTTTATTTTTAATAATATTTTTAAATCACAATAAAAAAACATTGACTAATACAGAAAGCAAAAAAAAAAAAGAAAAACTGATACAATAATGAGAAGATCATGTATTAAAAAAAAGAAAATAAAAGTTTACAATAACATTTTATTATAATGTCCTCTGTTTAATTGATAATAAGATAAAATATACATATAAATTAATAATTAAATATACGGATAATATGGAGACTTTTAGGTTGAAATTTCAATCAAGTTTAACTCATTGAATATGAGCGTCAACATTTGAGTTTTCTTCCTACGTCGCATTCGCATTTTCTGAATGACACGTGAAATCGAAAATCACGGTTTTTCAAAAATTTTAACCATCTCGTCTATCTAGTTTAATTTTCTTATGATCAAATAAATATTTCTACCTCTTGTAATCACTTAACGTATAAAAACAAGCACCGTATAAATAATGTCTCTAAATTTGCAATAACTTTAGATCATAGAATTGAAAATTTATCTCATGTATCTTCCACCAACACGAGGCATAAGAAACTACTTTCTTTGCATCAGAACACATATCAAACCATGATATGATACATCACAATGAATTTTGAAAGGTTTAATAAGGTACATAGCGGTTAGAATCGAATATAATTAAAAACTGTATAAGATTAATCTCCCTTGTATAAAAAATGTACCGTACCTAACCAAACTCGACCAAGTAAACAATGTACATATCGAGACCGCCAAGTACCCAGGTTAGGCCAAGTTAGCCTAACTTGTACCGGTTTTAACCTAACCTAAATGTCTAAGAGGACAACCTGCACCTCATATCACCAACAAAAGCCATCTAGGCAAGTAGTCGGTCTAGACCGACTACTCGAGCATATCTGGTAAGATTAAGGCCCAGGCCGACTACTCGAGCATATCCGGTTTTAACCTAACCTAAATGTCTAAGAGGATTATCGAAGCCCCCACGTTCAATAGGTCTCAAGGGCCTGGGTTAGGGCCCAGGCCCACTCATGACCCAAACTAGAGCCCAAGTCAAGGCCCAGCCTATGAAATGGTCAAACGTCATTAATGCTCTATAAATACACATGGATCCCATCATTTAAAGGTACGTATTAATTAATCACTGATTTTGACTCTCTAAGAGCTTTGACTGACTTGAGCTTCGGAGACTCTTCTGCAGGTAACCCCCCTGGGTTCAAGCCGACATGTATCGACTGGGAAGAGGCCAACTAAGGAGATAGCGGACTACGTGATAAGGTGACGCTTGTGCCTAACCTATCTTATTTGTTCTCTGCAAGAACAATTGGCGCCCACCGTGGGGCACGAGACGAACACCTTTAGTACCCGTTTTTCCTCTGAAGATGGTTTCTACCCGCAGTAGAGCTGGAGCGAACAAGCAAGCGGATGTTGGTCCCTCTGGACCTCCCAACATCACCCCTAACTTGGCTGCCATCCTAGATGGCCAGGCAAAGATGCAACAAGAACTCGCAGACCTGAAGAAGCGTAGTGCTGAAGAAATGGAAGCGCTAAGACAAGAGAACTCTCGCCTCAGGAGAAGGATCGAGGCAGACGCCAACCTGAAGGGAAAAGCCAAAGAAACCTCTAAAGCTGTGAAGTCTCCGGCCTTCCAACCTACAGAGGAAGAAAGTGAATACAATCCCACCCTCCACACCTTCACCACCACCCAACAGACACCCGTTACCTCTACCCATCCCCATCACTTTCCATCCGGCCAACCAGGGCTC
>Ga0214545_1007119_pt1 | contig 18956 bp, 8 predicted proteins | sample CNSS4metaG_FD_160064 | JGI IMG/M metagenome (GOLD analysis project Ga0214545, IMG submission 160064) | Root nodule microbial communities from cowpea collected in UCLA plant growth center, Los Angeles, California, USA - CNSS4 | ecosystem: Host-associated > Plants > Roots > Nodule | place: USA...
CAAGGAGAACTTTTGAGCAATTGGTTCACAGGATTGGACTCCGCCATCTTAATGATGTAAGTTTACATGAGGGGGAGAAATAGAAGATGCAAAGAACAATATTATATAGAATGATGTACTCTTTTTCTTGACTAGGTTTTTATCCCAAAGGGTTTTTCCTAGTAAGGTTTTAACGAGGCACATTCTTTTATCAATGGACACCCAAGGGGGAGTGTTATGAATTAATGGTCGTCCATTGATTTATATAATTACTCATATGATTGATAATCATATTATTCATTACTCTTTATGTAATATTTTGTATTTACTATTTGATTTTATATCCTTTCTGGGTTACCATGTTGTATCTATAAATAAGACTCGTCCTATCAGTAATAAGACACACATACAAACAGAATTCTTTTATTGGAGGTTATGTTGTAATACTATTTCTACTTAAAACCATTGGATTGACTTTATAACGTAAAAATTAGTTACATTATTTTTTATTAGCAAATTGTTGCTCAGATACAAGTTAGTTATCAAATTAAATATTCATTTGACCTTATGCTACCTAAGTTGACGTCGACTGATTTAACCAATTCAATAAAAAATACAAAGACCTAGTTGACCCCGCATATATTAATGTATGTATATGTTGGTGGTTTGTTTCATGCGCCTTTATAAGTTTCTTCTTACATCCCATTGAAAAAAAAAAAAAACTTTCTATTTCTTTTAATTATGCAATTCAAATATTAAAAATGACTTATTAATTACGTAAGAAAGTAAAGTTTATTTTTATTACATAATTCAGATTTTTTTTTTAAAAAATGCTTTTATTAGATTATACTATCTTGGAGTACAAAATAATTTATGGATCGTATAATTTAAAAATCAATAATAACTTTCAAAATATGTGATCCAGACATTATTTATTTTCGGATTATGTAGTTTAGAAGTATTTTTAGTTTTTCGATGCAATATCTAAAAGTCAATTTTCTTTATTTTCGAGTTACATAAATCTGAAAGTGATTTTTAGCTTTAAAACAATTCTTAAAAATCATTTTTGACTTTTCCATTATACATTCTTTAAAAAAGTTACAAATTATGCAATCCAGAAAAAAAAAATTATATAGAAATAAAGGAAGAAACGTATAGAGATGCAAGAAAAAAACTTTGGTACATGATTTTAAAGTGTGAACTTTCAAATCATATTTTCTTCAACTTTATAATGATAAAAAAAAAATAGTGCTAGGTTGGACTTATCATATGTTAAGATCTCATATATATTTATACTTTTTTTTTTAAAGTTGATCAAGTCACTCGAGGATCTAATGATCTAACCTCTTAGTCAATACCTCGATCAGATCATTGATTGAAGCAATTTTCACAACGTTGAAGTGTGTTGTTGAATCCATTTAAATGATAATAAAAGAAAAACTTCTTTTACTTATGTATTATCCTTCTTTAAATAAAACTTACACGACATCCTATAACGTTATCTTCATAAGAGTATATAATGTATGTGTTCACCTAATCTTATTATAAATCATAAAAAAATTAATTTCATTCAAATATTTTAGTTTCAAAACTAAAAATTTCAACACAGATAAAACCTCTTTAAAAGAATTGCGTCACTCTAATTTTCCATGTGCTATCAACGAACCTACATTATTCTATTATTATTATTATTATTATTAATTATTATTATTATTATTATTATATATTATTATATTTTTTTATGACTGACTGAAACTGCATGCTGTTGCTTGCTCTAGAGTTTGATGGTCAAAGGGAGTGAGTGAAAGGGAAGAAAGAATCTGATATGGAAGAAAGCATCACATTGACAAGAGAGCCTTTTCTTGCTCAAGAACAGCAAACTTCATCTTCTCTGATCAATCATTTGTATATTGGTCACTTCTTAGCTAGATGGGATGCCAGGTTTTCCTTTCACCTCTCACCATTGATTTAATTATTTGAACTCAAATATTATTCATAGATATGCCACTGATCACTAGTGTTTCCGGTGCTTAATAGATTTCATTTTTACAAGAATGCAAAGAAAATTTTCTTTTTCTTCTTTGTAGTTTTGAAAATTTCCCTGATTAGGAAAATGGGTTTCTGCCCCCTGTTACCAAAGCGGATGACTTGAAATGGTTGTTTGTGCTATGAAATGAGAAATTTTTTTAGTGGGATGTGCGATTTAACTGTATCAATTACCCTTAATTGTACCAAGCTGGGAAATAGACCACATTAGATGAGATATAATATACATGCATGTAAGGTGTCTGGGATATAGCCAGTTAATTAGGATCATTCTGTCTTAGCTTTGGAGTTGAATTTTTCAAAATCACTGTTACCCAGGAATGGGCTGCACTATTTGTTTTTGGTTTGGTTTTTGCTAGTTAAATTCACCGTGCATCTGTGCTTTCAGGATGTGGGAATTCTCTGTTGGTTTATATATGGTCAACATATGGCCAGACTCTTTGTTGTATGCAGCAATATATGGTGCCATTGAGTCAGCCTCCATTGCACTGTTTGGCCCCATAATTGGAAGATGGGTTGATAAGTTGTCTTATGTGAAGGTGTGAGCCCAAAGTATTACTAATTAGCTTATCTGCTTTTTATTCAAGGACTACTAGTGCTTCTGACCTGTAAAGCTTTCTGTCCTTTTGCTACAAGCTAAACGCTAAGTTAAGATTTTTTTATTCTACTTGTCTTAATAGAATGTATGGGTCCAGTATTGAAAGGCTACTTTTGTGCTTGGTCTATCTTTTTTCCCCTTTACTATTATGTGTGTACGAATGAAGAAGCCCTAAAATGGAAAGAAATGGGTAAAGAGAGGATTATATAAGTGAAACTGCTTATAAACAGATGCCATAAATTTTGGTCAAGATGTGGCGTATAATTCTTTGCTTAAACCATTGGTTCGTTCTGTTTCTGGACTTCCAAATCCATCACATTCTTTAAGACCTTAGATTCTAACAGCATATGCATGTGAAATGCCAAAATCTTTTCAAGAATTATCTAAATAATAAGAGATGAATAATTCAAAGATGAAAAAGTATATAGCAATATCTAACACAGAATAGCTTTAGTTATTTAAATTTGGTTCTTAATTCTTTGATAATGAAGATCAAGGTGTCTTTGGTGAAATAACTCTCTCAGCATACTTTATTGGCAGGTTTTGCAGTTGTGGTTGGTGACACAAAATCTCTCTTTTGTTATTGCCGGGGCAACTGTAGTTGTTTTACTTGTAAACTCATCTTTGAAGTTTACAAATTTTTCAGCTTTCACATTACTCTTATGGACCATCAATATCTGTGGTGGCATTGGTGTGCTTTCTACCCTTGCCGGTACAATCTTGATTGAAAGAGAATGGTAAATTTAATTGTTGTCTTTACTATCTCTCAAATTTACAACTCTGAAGAATATTAATTATTTCTAAAAAGTTTTTTTCTGGTTTGCAAGTAGTTTCATTGTGCCCAGTAAAGGAAAAATGGTATGTCCAAATATGGTTACCACCTCTATTATGTCACTTCAGAATGTAATGCCTTTGCTCATACTACATAATCTAATGTCTTAAATGTAACTGAATTATTAGGGATACTTAAGTAAATGGAGAATAAATATTTTTGTGAAGAACGTGATGTTCTTGTTTCTATTATACAGGTTGTTAGTTATAGCGGAAGGTCAACCCCCAGAATTTCTGACAAAGATAAATTCAGTTATAAGACGCATTGATCTAACCTGCAAACTTCTTGCTCCAGTTATTACTGGGTTTATAATAAGCTTTGTTTCACTAGAAGCATCTGCTATAACTTTAGCACTGTGGAATACTGTGTCCGTTTGGGTGGAGTATTGGCTTTTTACATCTGTATATAATGGGATTCCAGCATTAGGCGAAAGTAGCCAGAAGAGGATGGCAAGACTTTCACAAAGTGATCAACAAAGAAGCAATCCAACTCTGGAGGAAGATAGCTTGTTTTCTGTTACTGGTGGTAGCTCAGAATTGGTCGATAGAAAACACAGTAAAAAACTCTGTGAGAAGATTTCAGAAATTCCTTATGTTGCTGCATGGAAAGTTTATTTAAAGCAACCAGTTGCCATTCCTGGACTAGCTCTGGCTTTGCTATATTTCACTGTACTCAGGTGAAAGCCCATAAAAAAGTGTAGCAAGTAAACATTACATGAAAATAAAAGACAAGCCAGAATTAGCCTTTTCCACTAATGCTTAAAATATCCAGTTTATTTATGAAGCTTGTCCTTTTAATTAATTTTGTACTCTTCTTTGTAGGTAGAAACATGTCTTGCATTTTTTTGCTTTTTGTCGGGCATGAAGAGTTATTAGAATCATGATAAAGATATTTTTTGTTTTATGTTCTAATGAGAGTCATTGATAAAATTTCAATGTTTTCCTCAGCTTCGGAACTTTGATGACAGCTACCTTAGAATGGGAAGGCATACCTGCATATGTTATTGGAATAGCAAGAGGAATAAGTGCTGTGATTGGAATTGTTGCAACAGTTGCATATCCTATGCTACAGTCAAAAATAACAACTATTAGAACAGGACTTTGGTCTGTATGGTCTCAGGTATAAATTAAGTAATGAATGGCTCTAAAATATTCTGTATAGATGATATGAGTGCCAGTCAAATACTCAATTATGTGAACTAAAAAAAAAATGTATTATTGATATAACAATAGTGTATATGTTGTTTAATTAAATGGGTTATTCCTACCGATCTGTGTTGTCCTTGTTTATGTATGTTGTGCATTCAATTGCAGTGGACTTGCCTCCTTCCATGTATAGCTGCAATGTGGATCCATAGGGGATTTCTATCATCATATATTCTTATGGGCAGTGTAGCCATTTCTCGGCTTGGATTGTGGATGTTTGATTTGTCTGTGCTTCAACAAATGCAGGCGAGTTGACCTGTATTACCTGATGTTATTCAAATTTCCCTAAATATTTTATTTTAACTGTCTATGATCAATCACTGAAGTTCTTTCTTAACAGTCATCTTGGCCTCACTTCTCTTATTAATTTTTTTCGTATAGGATCTTGTTCCTGAATCTGATCGTTTGATTGTTGGGGGTGTCCAGAACTCACTTCAGTCTTTGATGGATTTATTGGCGTATGTTGTGGGAATCATAATATCTGATCCTCGGGTGAGCTTTTAAACATCCATGTCCTACCCAAAATATTTATTTTTTTATATATACTTGCTACGTATGGGTATTCCTTTAGGTCTTTGATAAAAGACCTTCTGAGTATCTCATCAATTTTCAACTTCTGACAGAATTCTCTAATTTCGTTACGTAAAATTAGATCTAACAATATACCTCTAGTTAATCTAATTTTATAGTTGAAAACTTTCTTTTTAGACAACAAATTTTTCAGATGCATCTCCATTATTGGAACACTCCCAAGCTTTCTTATGCACCACAACTTCTGGTTTTCGTTTAAGGTTAGAAGAAAAACAGCAGAGCCAGGAAACAATATAAAATATTATGAATTGCAAAAGGCCTAAAGCTTTTATTGAATCTGGCTTGTATTTACTGAAATAACTTAATAGAAATCTTGCTCTGTGATTTTAGGAGTTGGTACTGATAGCTGAATAATAAAATATGAAACTAACACACTAACAACTAAAAACAAGATAACATACTCTTATCAATTTAATAATTGACTTCTTCAAAATTAAAATTTAAACTGCTTTGATAGTATCTAAGGCAGGTTTCCAACACTCCTTGCATTGAGGATGCAAACTCTTAGTTTCTCCCTTAAAAGTTTGACCTGCTGACTTAGAATGATTTGGATCTTTTGTTCCAAGATAGTTTTCTCTTGTTGAAGTACAATCGCTTCCCTTTGATATAATTGGATCTTCGCATTTTCAACTTTTAACTTCTCAATCAACTATTTAATTTCAATCCTTAGTGAAAACATTTTATATCAGAAGAACTTATCTTTGTCTCAAACAAATTATGCTTCTCTAATGACGATATCATACTTCCTCTTCTACTCCTCCGACTACTCTTGAGTAGACTAAGCTTGTTCCTTTACTTATACCAACCTTGCTTCAGTAAAAAAGATCTTGCTTCTCTAAACCAACCTTGTTTCTTCTTCTTCTTCTTCTTCAATGATTCCTCTATTGTAGCCAACCTCAAGATTTCATTTGAAGATTTGATCTATAACAATACTGAATAGCATCATGCGGTCATGTAACCTACTTCAACTAGTGGGATAGGGTTGTTATTGTTATCATTTTCATCATCAAAAGATGGCTATTGCTTTGAATCTAATGCTTATCAAAATCTCAATTATGTTGATCATGCTTCTTTCTATCTGTTTAACTTTTCAGGAGTTTTGGAAGTTGACATTTTTATCATTTCTAGCAGTCACATTAGCTGCACTCCTCTACTGCATCCATGTATATCATGTGCGGAAGCACCTCTTTCACTTTGATCGTCTAAAGTGGAATTAAGGTTTGGAAAGGCATCTTAGGCAACAAATGTTTTAAGATTAGGATGAAGTTCTGTGCCCTTTGAAGAAATATATACATTTGTGAAGGAGTGACAGTGTTTTGTCTAATGGGTAGAATTATTCACAATCATCCTGCTTTTAAAGAATTCATTTTGCATAAGAATTTCCCTCAATAGATGAGACCATATATGTGATTACATAAATGAAGGTTTTAAGCCTAAAGAACAAATTCTCTTTTGGTATCTAATGTTTGTAGCATATTTGTACCTAATAGGTAAGATCATTATCATTTTCATCATCTCAATTACTTCAGTTGATTACCCTTTTAAAGCAAACCTCATGCCAAATGCTACGTGAGTGATGCAATAGAGACTGCTTGATATTGTGACCATGTTTAGAAGCACAACTCTTGTGACAATCAAACACTGTACAATTCAGCTCATATGGAAGCATGTACAAAATTTGAAACTCTGGAGATATGGTAAAAATATTTATCAAGTGTCTTTTTTTACTTTGGATTAATATGGTTGGAAATTTACACTTTCAGGATAACATTTGTATAAGATGCTGAAAAAAATGCTTGAAATTCTAAGACTGAGTTGGCTTCATAGGTAAGCCTTCTGCACCATGCTTGTACCAAACCTATATTCTCTTTTTTTTTCTTATACACAATATTTTTTCTTCTCCTATATTCTCTCTCAAAATGTAATCGTGTTTTAAAATATATATATATATATATATATATATATATATATGAGCAGTTATTTCATCTGTATTTAATATTATGAAAACCTTACAAACCATGCCATGATTGGCACACAAATAAACAAATTTGTTCTTTCATGCAATGCTGATAGAAAATTTCCCAAGCTGTGTAGGTTGTTTTGTCATATCTCATTTTTTTTAGTTTAACTAAATAAAAACTACTTTCATTTATAACACAATAAGTATTAATGGCTTTAATGAATTTTTATATATAATCAAAATTGAATAAAAAAATGTAGCCTAATCACATTGAATTGTCATTTATCTCCAAACAATTATAAAAAAAAAATTAAGACAAACATTTGAAACAATACAACAAACTATCCACATACAAAAGTATACAACCATTCCAAATATAGTTACAGTCAAGTTGGCTAATTAAATTATTTAATTCAAAAGTTTGGAGTGGCACCATATTATTCTCTACTATATTAAAACTGTCCAAATATAGACACATGTCAGCATTGTATCAAATTTGTCCTCCTTGCATACTATTTTATATTCTACAACATTTTTATCTTTCTTTTCATGGCTTTCTTTTTCACTTGTCTACTCTGATTGTGTGCAGAACAGGACCATTCTGGTTGTATTAAGAAGTACAATGATGTGGTTGTGGTTGGATACCTTAAAATAATGAGATATTATTAATCTAATAGTGACATCTAAACTTAACATTTTGGTTCTCTGTATATTTTTTATTTCCAATTCTGGGACCATGAAATAGTTTATGCTTCTCCATCAAGAGTGGTAGCTCTCTATTGCACCACAATCAAGGGCAACTGTCATAGGCTAGCAAAAACCACTCTTCTGTTCACTTCATCAGCCAAATTACAAAAACTGAGTGAGTTGTGAACCCAAATTGTGCTATAAATACCACGAAAAGTTAGATTCATGACATGGGAATCACAAAGAAGAGAAGCATACAAAATTGTAAAGGTTGAAGAGTTTGTGCATTTTGTATCAGGAAAGATTGTAAGTTTCACTTTTATTCATTCTCAAATGAAGAGCATTTGTTGATATATCTACATATCTTTTTCCAAAGTAAATGTAAGTTTTTTTTAAATTTTTTTTTATATATATATATATATATTTCACATGTATATTTTGTTGGAGGCAAAAGTGATAGAACTTGGTTAGAAATTAAGGAGCCTTAGTCCTCCAAAAAAGAAATTCACTTATATATAAATAAAAGTATTTTTTTTAATTTTAATATATTATACATATTTGATACCTCTAAAATTTTTATATATTTAAAAATAATTTGAAACTCTAAAAAATTGAACAAATTGACCTACATATAGATTCAAATTTTAAAAAATTATTGAAATATACACTTATTATCTTCTTTTAAAGTCCTTCTATTAAATGGAATTTTAAATAAATTACGATTATAGTGATCTTAAAAATATGTTTATATCATATGAATAAATAAAGCACATTTAACTATTATAAAACCTAGTCTGCATAATTTTATCGCTTGAATAACAATTGCTTTGAATTTTATTATTTATAATGTATTTAATATTATCTTATTATTAGCATATTACTTTGTTTATAAATAGGTTAAGTCAATTTTTAAACCTAAAAACATTAAATAGACCAAAGAGGGTTTTAGAAAGGTAAACTTAGACCTAAAATTTAAGTCTATGACCAAAGTACTCATTAGATTATGAATATTTTAGCCAGATCAAATTTATTTAACCAATTTTTCTCATCCCATTTTCATCCATCAATATTTCATTATTAATGCTTTTACTGCTAGTTGAATAGAAAGTAATTACATTGTTACGTTCTAAAAAATTAAAAGACTTGATTAAAATTTTTACTAAAAAGACTAAAATAAATAAATAATAAGAATTAAAAGATAATTAAACTTAATTTATATCTCTGCTCTTAGTAAAAAGATATGCAATTTTTAGTATACGCGATATTTTTCTACTATTTTATCCTTCCGCTAATTTTAAAACCTGACAGCCATTATTATAAAATAAATGAGTAATTTTTGAAACAGTAATTTATAATTCAAATTTAACAATTTTTAAATAGATAAATAAGGACTGAGTGCCCTTTTTCAAATATTTATTACGATGAAAACATTTCATTTAGGTGACTACTTTTAATTGAATAACTTTGTTTGATCTTACAAAAATAACTAACAATAATCCTCCCATATTTTATTCAATTTGAAATTTCTTTTCCTTCTCTTGTACAACATTCACAGGACGGCACAGGTTTTTTTTATATCTTATTCCTGCACTTTATGCGTCCCATAAAAAAAATATTTTTCTTTTTCAAATTATATAATATAAAGGTGAAAAATAAATTTTGAATTATGTGATTTGAAAATTAAAAATAACTTTACATTATACAATTAAAATTTTTTTTCTTAAATTTTTTGACAAATTACATAATCCAAAAATTAAAAATAATTTCTAAATTATATAATTTAAAAGTTCATTAACTTTTATATTATACAATCCAAAAGTTTTATTTTTTTTTCTTAACATTTTAAAAATATTTTTAATTTTCAAATAAAACTCAGAAGTACTTTTTATTTTCAAATAATCTGAAAGTAAAAATACTTCCAAAATTGTAAAACAAGTTTTTTACATAAAAAGATAACATAAAAGCTATATAAAAGAAGAAATTGCCTTATAGGACGATCATGAATTGAAATTTTAAATATCCGATCTAAATTTATTTTAGATCTAAATAATTGCACTAAATTTAATATTCAGTTTTTTTTTTCAAAGCATGTTTGGATTTTTATTTTTCTTAAATTCAGATATAAATATAAAGATCAAGATTTAAATCCATATCCAAATATTTGGATCAAGATTTAAATCCATATTGAGATAATTTGATAAAGTTCAAAATTCAGAATTTATTATTTATAAAAGAAATTTAAACTAATTTTATAAAACGTGTCATCGAGGTCGACATTATCTAATTTGACAAAATTTTAGTCGAGGCCAACTCAGCCGAATTTCAGCTAGACCGACTTGGCTGAATTTCGGTTGTGGCCAACTCGGTCGACTTTCGGCATAGGTCGACGCAGCCTAATTCAATCAAGGCAAACTTGGTCGAAATTTCAGCCCAGCCAACTCGGACAAATTTCAGGCCAACTTGGCCGAATTAGGACGACTTTTGATCGGGGTAGACTTGGTCAAATTCGACCAAATTTTAGTTGGGGTAGACTCGGCCAAATTCGGACGAATTTCATTCGGGTCCAACTTAGCTGAATACGTTCAAAATTTGGTCGAGGTTGACTCGCTCGAATACAGCCCAACTTTGACAAGGGTTAATGCGGACAAATACAACCATATTTGGACTAGGATCGACTCTACCAAATTTTGGTTGGGGCCAATTCGATCGAAATTATGCTGAGGCTGACTCAACCTAATATGACTGAATTTCGTTCAAGCCTAACTTGATTCAAATACGACAGACTCGGCCAAATTTCTATCACAGTCAACTCGAATGAATATGGCCAAATACAGCGAAATTTCGTTCGGTACCAACTCTTCAAAATTCAGCCGAATACGGCCATATTTTGAATACAACCGAATATGGCCAAATACAACCAAATTTCATTCTAGATCGACTTTGCCAAATTATTTCCCTTATTGTCAAATTGGTCCTCCAATTTTTTGTTATTTTGGTTATTGGTTTTGCAAAAATGATTCAATTTGGTCTTTGCTGTTAATTTTTACCAAATTGTGTTAAAATCAATGCCACGTGTCAATTTCTGAATTTTTTTGAATTTTTTTTTGTTTTGTACACGTGTTGTGTCACGTGTCAAAATGATTCAATTTGGTCCATATATTTGTTTTTAATTTCAATTTAATCTTAATTTTTGTAAAAATGAAACAATATTACAAAAGATTATTACAAAAGCTTGAGAATAATTTAAGAATTGTTCAAAGAAATACTTAACTTTAATTAGATTTCTAAAACATTTTTTAATTAAGCCTTTGAACTTATATTTTTTGTCCCAAATTAAATAGATCGTTGTCAATAAAGGGTTATTAGACGAAGAAACTCAGCTTAAAAACAAACGTAAATTTAAAATAAAAAATTGAAAAACAAAATAATTTAGGTTAAATTACCTTTTGGTCTTTGTATTTGTTAAGTATTGTCAAATTGGTCCTCCAATTTTTTGTTATTTTGGTTATTGGTTTTGCAAAAATAATTCAATTTGGCCTTTGCTGTTAATTTTTACCAAACTGTGTTAAAATCAACGCCACGTGTCAATTTCTGAATTTTTTGAATTTTTTTGAATTTTTTTTTTATTTTGTACACTTGTTGTGTCACGTGTCAAAATGATTCAATTTGGTTCATATATTTGTCCATATATTTGAAAAATGAAACAATATTATTGCTCCTTAAATTGACACTTAATTTACTTTTTGTATGAAACTTATGATGATATTCTTACTAACAAAAATTAAAAAACTTAAAAAAAATTAGAAATTGACAAGTGACGTTAACTTTAACACCATTTTGTCAAATTAACGGTAAGAACTAAATTAAATCACTTTTAAGAAAATAAAAACTAAATTGAGACAACAAAAAATTAAATAACCAATTTAACATTAGTTTGACAAATACAATAATCAAATGAGTAATTTAATCAACAATCTATAAGCTTATTAAAAATTAAAAATTGCCATATTATTAAAATTAAAAAACTTCATGCTGCTACTGTATACAATACGAATACGTGGACTTGTTTGTTGCCTAATTCTAGCTGAGACTAGCTGAGATTCTAGCCGCAACTCAGTGAAACTGTTACCATGTATAGATTTGACTTTGAATTTATTTGATAATTTTCTTTGTTCTTGAAAATATCTCTTTTAATAGTTGAAATTTAATTAAAAAATTTATATATCTTTAGGATTAATTTCTATATACAGTAAATAAATAAGAAATATTAATAAATAATTATTACGAAAATTACAAAATATAAGAGAGATGAAGTTATTTTTAAGTAATTTTAGTAAAGATATTTTTCATCTTGTCGATTATTTTTTAAAACTCTTATGGTTGAAATTACTCTTAGTATATATAAGATTTTGGTGAATAAAAGGGGTTAAAAAAAGTATAAACTGCTTATAATGGATGGTTATAATTGCATAAAAAAAATTAGTTTAATAACATTTTTGTCTCTATATTTATAATAATAATTCAATATTTTTTTCTATCTATTTTTTACTTAGTGTGATTTTTATTTTATTTTTTAAAATTTCAATGTGATATTTCCGTCTTTAAATTCATCATCTCTAAACCATAAGAGATCATGTTAACTTAGTTACAAATAAAATGCTATTAAGCCAAAAAAAATATTATAAACAACTATTTTAAACATTTATTGAATTCTTAATTGAGTTTTAAAAAGTAATGAATAACTTGGTGTAACCTATTTAATACATAAGACTTTTGAAGTTTTGCAATCTGCATGTAACTTACTTGATTAAGATAACAATTGTGATGGATGGGTAATGGTGAAAAGGAGTGAGGGTAAGAATCTGAAATGGAAGAAAGCGTGAAACTGAGGGTGCCTCCACTCACTGGACAACAAGAACAGCCATTAGCTCTAATCAATTATCTCTACATTGGACACTTCTTAGCAAGATGGGGTACCAGGTTCTCTTTTAGACTTCAACTTTTGATTTCATTCTCTCAAAAATTGGATAATGGGTTTAAACATTATTATCAGTTGAAATGACTGTGACATCAGAAATTTATCAGTGGGATGTGAAATATAGACTGCACAAGATATGATTTATTTGTCTTGTGATATTCCAAATCGTTGGTGCTTCAGTAAATGTGTTACACTATTTTGTTGTTTTGTTTTTTCCATAACAAATAATCAAATTCGTTGAGGATCTACGTTTGCAGAATGTGGGAATTCTCTGTTGGTTTATACATGATCAATATTTGGCCAGAGTCCTTGCTGTATGGAGCAATATATGGTGCAGTTGAATCTGCCTCCATTGCTGTGTTTGGTCCCATAATTGGAAAATTGGTTGATAAGTTGTCTTCTCTTAAGGTGAGAACAATTATTGTCTATCCAAAAACAGTGAATTTTGTAATTTTTTGTCAGATGAGGCCATGTTCTCCTTTTGCAATTAGTTATCATGTCAAGTTTTGATCTTAAGTATGTAACTTGTTAAATTCTTAAAAGAAAAGTTGTATCGTCCACAACAGTGGTTATAATTTGTTGGAAAAGATTACTTTTAGTTAATGATACCTATAGCATATACCAAAAAAATATCATGGTGCCTTTTGATAAATAACTCTATCTGCCTAATTTATTGTCAGGTTTTACAATTGTGGTTGGTGACACAAAATCTCTCTTTTGTTATTGCTGGGGCCTCTGTAGTTACCTTACTCAACCACTCATCTCTGAAGTTTACACACTTCTCAATTTTCATGTTTCTTGTGTTGCTAATCAATGTCTGTGGTGGCACTGGTGTGCTTTCAACTCTTGCCGGTACAATCCTGATTGAAAGAGAATGGTAATTAATATCCTTCAGTCTTTGGTGAGAAAAATATAGATATATGATAAACTGTCTATTGGTTGAAACAAATATTGATGCTAAAGATTAAAGATTTAGCTCAGTTTTCAACATAATATCTTAGCAATTTCTCAAGGTTTTGAAAGTCAGATAATTTTTTGTGTAAAAAATGCTTTAGTTGCCATTGCACAGGTTGTTGGTTATATGTGAAGGTCAACCCCCAGAATTGCTTACAAAGATGAATTCAGTCACAAGAAGAATTGATCTATGTTGCAAACTTCTTGCTCCTGTCATAACAGGGTTCATAATAAGCTTTGTATCACTAAAAGCATCTGCTATAACTTTAGCACTGTGGAATACTGTCTCTGTTTGGGTGGAGTATTGGCTTTTCACTTCTGTATATGAAGGGATTCCAGCTTTGGGCCAAAGTAGCCAGAAAAGGATGGCAAGACTTTTACAATGTGATCAAGAAATGAACAATCTTAGCTCTGAGGAAGATAGCTTGCTTCCTGTTACTGAATGTAGCTCAGAATTTGCAGATAGAAAGTGGAACAAAAAAATTTCTGACAAAATTTCAGAGATTCCTTATGTTGCTGCATGGAGAGTTTACTTGCAACAAGAAGTTGCACTTCCTGGACTAGCTCTGGCCTTGCTATTTTTCACAGTACTAAGGTGAAAGCTTACAAACAACCATAGCATATCACTTTGCACAAACTTTGTTTTTCCCTGATATTAACATTTTTAACTTTTCAGAAGCTGTTTGATACTATTGTATAAGAGATAAGAATTGTTCAGATTCAACAAAGGAATGAGAAACACTTCAAAATTGTAGATGTATGTTTGTCAAACACATTTCAGATACTTCTTAGTCCAATCTACATTTATAATTGTTTACTTCTTGTACTTTTTAACTTTAATGTAACTACTTGTGTAGTAACCTGAGCATTTGTTTCTGGTGTGCATCCATGTTTTGTGAAATTACTGTTTTATTTCTGATAAAAAATAGTCCGAGCTAACACCATTGAACAAAGTCATTCAAAAACTTTAATTCTTAGCACATCTTAAGTTGTCTCATATATCTTGTCAAATGGGTATGAAGAGTCATTGATGGAATTCCAATTACTTGCCTCAGTTTTGGAACTTTGATGACAGCTACTTTAGAATGGGAAGGAATACCTGCATATGTTATTGGACTAGGAAGAGGAATAAATGCTGTGATTGGAATAGCTGCAACAGTTGCATACCCTGTGCTACAGTCTCGTATATCAACCATTAGAACTGGACTTTGGTCAATATGGTCTCAGGTATAAACATAGTAATGGATCAAAAATCTAAAGTGTTCTGTGTGAATAACATATTTGAATATAAAAATCTTCAATTTCCTTTCTTTCTGAACCATTATCCAAAATATGTGCTGCTGATATTATTTTTAGTATAAAAGTTTGTTTCTTTTTTAAGGGTTACTGTTATTCCTATTGATCATTGTTACCTTTGTGCATGCAGTGGACTTGCCTCCTTCCATGTATAGCTGCAATATGGATCCAAAGTGGCTTTCTATCATCATATATTCTGATGGGAAGTGTAGCCAGTTCTCGGCTTGGATTGTGGATGTTTGATTTGTCAGTACTTCAACACATGCAGGCAATAAATAGCCCTTATTGTTTGAAATTGTTTAACTTTTTTCTGTGTCTAGCTTTTATATATTGTCTTTGATGAATCACTGAAGTTCTCTTCTTTTTCAACTATCTTGGCTTGATTTCCCTTTGCAATTTTTTGAATAGGATCTTGTCACTGAATCCGATCGTTTGATAGTTGGAGGTGTTCAAAGTTCTCTTCAGTCTTTGATGGAATTGTTGGCCTATGTTATGGGAATCATAATATCTGATCCACGGGTTAGTTTCAAAACTAATGCATTCATTTATCACATTTTGAGTGTCCCTTACAACATTCAATTCTTACTGAATAACTGATCATTGATCCATAAATAAAGGCATGTCTTGGTTTGGCAACTACCATTAAAAAAGTATTAGAATTTCAGCTTAACTTTGATCTCAATAAACTGACTTAGTAAAGGGAGATTTGTCAACAATTAATCTTTGATTTAATTGATGTGAGAAGACAACAGATTTAAAATATCAAACATGGGAATCGAGAGGAACCGGACAACAAGTGACATAATAGGTTCAATTATCGATTTGAGTTAGACTCTTATCGACTTTAATACCCTATTAAAGTAGTTGAATTTAAACCTAACGCATAAGTCAATAATTGAAGATTTATCTCACTTATATAAGACAAATTGGTATTATTTGTAACCGATGTAAGATTTGCAATACACTGCCTCATGCCAAAAACATCGTACAAAACTACTTACATATTCTAGTTCATTTGCATAACTGATTTTGGTTAGCAATTTTCATTAGTCCTTACCTATCAAACAAAAATCATCTCCAAACAATAGTGCAACACCAACTTTGTTCTAGAGTTTATTTCCTATGAGTAGCTTTATAGTTCATGCTAAATGAAAATTTTTCATCTGCCCTCAAAAGAAAGTTATATATTGCATTGAGTGTGATGCCAAACGAAATGAAAATGGTGTTAAACCTGTTTACTGTTATCTGTATGTTCAGGACTTCTGGAAATTGGCTGTAATATCTTTTCAAGCAGTGACATTAGCTGCTTTCTTATACTGTATCCATGCATACCGTGTAAGAAAGCACCTCTTCCACTTTGACAGAATGTTGTGGGCTAAATGTTTTGTAATAGCATCTTAAGTTGTGAAGTTCAATCAATCTCTTCGGAAAAAGTTTTCTATTCACTTTTCATACATAGAAAGATTTTTTTTTAATCAGAAGATATTAAGGCTTTTATTTGAAAATGTAATTGTATTTCGTAGAAAAAGCTTTTGATAGATCGTAACCAAACTTAAAGAGTATCGAACCGATGATGTTCTTTATGATTAATCTTAAAAACTTTCTCCAATTTAAACTCAATAATGTGACCTTATAGATAATTAACAAGCCATATTTCCTATTTATTTTTATAGAAATCTCATTTAATTATTACTGATCAATTAAGTTAAAAAACTTTAAGATAAGAGATAAATTATTCTAATATTTTAAAATGATGATTTAAAATATAAATAGTTAACTCATGCATATAAGTGTGAGTTAAAATCTTTTTTATTAGATAAAAATAAACATGAAGAACAATATATGAAGAAAAAAAAACTAAAATTCTGTTATTTTTAATATTATTTATTAAAAATGGTGTCATAATTTCTTATCAATTTAACTTGTTTATAATTCATACGTTTGTAATCTCATGTTGTACCTTCCTTGTATCTCCTAGGAAAAATACTCAACAAAAGTGTACGCTTCCTCTTAAATACGAGTCTGGCTTCCTATCTTACAAATTAAATTAAACCAAAATATACTTTTATTGGATTAAACAAGTTTAACAAAAAAAATTATTTATTTAGTTTGAAGTTTAAATTTATTAATCTGTTTTCAATTGTTATAAGTAAAAATTATTATATATATATATATATATATCCAATTATTATAAATAAAAATTATTAACCCATTCTAGCTACAACATCTGTTTAGCTAACACATCATATTACTCCCAAATTGTAACTACTCGTTAATATGTTCTTTTCAAAAAACTATAAAAAAAAAAAAAAAAAAAGTTTAATTCCGGTGTTTGTTAACTATCAGTCAATTTAGATTCTGAAATTAGCACCACCACCAGTCAATTTGATTCCTAATGCTACAAATCAATTATTATCAATTTAATTCTTGTATTTGACAGTCGTCAATTCATTCTGTCCTTGTCATAATAAGGGATTAAATTGACTAATAAATAATAAAATTACGGACCAATGAATTTAAATCAAGGAGCAAATTAAAAATATTTTGCAGAGACTAGAATAATCAACAGTCAATAATTAATTGTTTAATAATTGTAAAGACTAATTAAAATTAATGGTAATTGTAATTTATAAATGATTAGGAGAACGTTGTACGGAAACATCTTTATCTGTGGTAGTAGAAAGAAGGGTGATGGAGTGGTAGTGTTTTCTCCACTAACAGAAATTCTTGACAATGAACTTCTTGAGATCTTTAAGATTGTCTTAGTGGATAGTAGTAACATCATTCAATTGCCTCCAATTTTTAAGTGCTTTACTTTCTTTTCAAATGCACTATGAGTTAGGCAATACTATGGGAGATGAAACCACTACACAACTAAATTGCAACTACATAAAAATTGTTGGTGCTTTCTTGTTAGGTTTTTATTTATAAGAATAGTAGTAGTATTTATTTACATGGAAAATATGAAGTTTTTATTATTGGTAGAGATTATTTATTGACTAAACCAAGTATTAACATACAACATGAGTTTTTTTTTTTTTTGACATGGTTTATCATACTTGGCCAGTAGACAAAGTTATGGTTGAACACAGGATCGGGTAAAGCGAGTAAAACATTCGCTTTAGGCCTCAAAGATAAGAAGGTTTTAAAAAAAAAATTATTACTAATATTTTTTTATTAAATTATCTTTAAGATAAAAAAAGGCCTTATAACTTTTTTAATACTGATTAATATACCTCTATTAAACTAATTATAGAATTATGTTTAAGATAAAAAAGCCTCAAAAAAATATTTTATTACTAATATATCTCTATTATTATTAGTAGTAAAAATGATAATTAATGAGTTAAAATATATTTTTAGTAAATTATAATTTTGTTTACAAGAAAAAGAGAATGATTAGCTATCTTTATTCTTTTATAATGAATCTTAATTCTATTTTCTTTTTTTGTCTCTTTATGACTTCCCTTACCTCTTCTTTATTTTCTTCTTATAGTCTTTATGACTTCTCTTACCTTTCCTTACTTTATTTTCTTCTGATAGTCTTTTTTCTAGGGTATTAGCATATTACATCCCTTAAATCTCTTGAATCTCATGTTACCTATGTGTATAATCCTTTCATCCTCATTTCTGATTAATATGTTTTTTTTTTCTATTTGTGTTGTTGTTATTTTTATTTTGTTTTGGATTTGTATTAGAATTAGAAATGTGTTTCTTATGCCTAGTTTTGTTTTTCGGTACTTTTAGATTTATAGAGTTTTTTTTTTTTTTTTTTTTTAAATATTTTTAAGAAAAAATTAAATTTTTTTTAAAAATAATAATTAAATTAT
>Ga0214545_1007120_pt1 | contig 18955 bp, 8 predicted proteins | sample CNSS4metaG_FD_160064 | JGI IMG/M metagenome (GOLD analysis project Ga0214545, IMG submission 160064) | Root nodule microbial communities from cowpea collected in UCLA plant growth center, Los Angeles, California, USA - CNSS4 | ecosystem: Host-associated > Plants > Roots > Nodule | place: USA...
TATATATCTCTTTTGTGAGCTGATGAATGGCTAATATTCTCGAGAAAGAAATAATTATGATTGTACCAATGTTTTATGAGAAATACTCAACTACCTAATCACTTCCCAAAGTAACTTTTGATGTTCATAATGGATCATCAGAAGTGGAATATGGATTCATATGTCTGGTAAAATAAGATCAAGTTTTGTGATTGTAGGTCCAAATCTAGGCCCCCGGTGTCTATATTGTTTGTTGAGTTTATTAAGATTGATATTTAAGGCTTATAATGACCTCACTCCTTTCATATTTTTCTTTCATATGTACCTGTTGCATGAGCAAAAGAGGAACTTGCTCAGTGAGAGTTGTTCGAGATATTATTGGTGGATCTTCTGAAGATTGACTCATGGATAATTTCTATTAATACCTTTAGGAGATATTAAAAATATAGATAAATCTTCTATTCTGATGTAGGACTCTTAATATTTTACAAATATAGATTTTTGTAATATTTCATGAACAATTACAGAAATGTAAACTATATATATGTATATAAATTTATGTTATTATTAATGTTCTCTCAAGGAAAATCTTATGGTAAAAGAAAAATTAATTCCATATCTTTTTATCAAATAATAATTATTTAGTATAGTAGTCGGGGCGTCACACCCAACACCCCCAAAAGAGTGACCACTATTTAAGTGACGTCCAACGACACTGCAATGGCGCCCAATGATATACCAGAAGCAAAAACTACAACTTTGAGTTTTAATTGAGCAAATTAACTCTTCTTGAGCTTTTCCCACTTAATAAACTTCATAATGTTTTAATATATAAATCTCTCAACTCAAGAACTACCTAATTTAGTCAATCAAAGGTTTCATAGAGAAGTTCCTATTAACAATAAAATTCAATTTTCAAGTACAAACACAAAAGGGAAATAATTAAGTAATAAAATAATTTAGGATAATAGTTAATAATTTAATTTCAGAAAAATATAATAAAATTGAAATTAATAGGTATGTATTTAATAATAATTTCATTCAAATAAATTTGGATTAAGAGATTAAAATTAACATATATATTACTAAGTATTGATTATACTAATAGTTTAATAAGAAAAATAAAAAAATCGTAAATATAATTAAAATTTCTAACTAAAAGGAAGCAATTAAGTAATAAAAAAATTGTAATAATAATTTTAATTCAGTTTTAGAAAAAAATATAATAAAAATCGAATTAATAAATATGTATTTAATAATAATTTCATTCAAATAAAACTAGATTAAAACTAATTTCCTATTATATAGACTCAATCTAATTTATAAATTACCTAATATTAATCATACTAATAATAATTTCAATTAATAATTAATAGTTTCAACAACAAAAAATAGAAACATAATTAATATTTCCAATAAAAAGAAATAATTAAGTAAAAAATTGTAATAATAACTTTAACTTAATTTTATAATAAAAATATAAAAAAATCAGAAATAGTAGATATGTATTTAATAATAATTTCATTAAAATAAAACTAGATTAAAATTAATTTATTGGTATATATTACTAAATATTAATCATACGACTAATAATAATTTTATTTAATAGTTAATAGTAATATTAGTTGTGAGAACCTGGAAACAAATTACAAAAAGAATATAATTATAGGTATATATTATTATTATAATATTCCTTTAATTTCTATTAAAATATATTATAAAAATATATGTGGTTTTAAGAGAGTTTTTCAAAAGTAAAGATTAAATGCAACAAGCCTTCATTCTTAATTATGGAAAGTTAGGTTTTTCTCAATCTTCTCTCCTTTCTTAGTAAATTGATCTCATTCTTTGTTTTTTTAAAACTATAGAAGCAATCGGTGCGAAGAATCTTACCATACAATTCAATCAATTTTATCTTGCGATAAGTTCAAATTCTTCTTAGAGAGTACATATAGTTTTCTTATGCATGTGTGGCTGCATGTTGTCATCTAGCCTTTGTCCTTGAATTATGTTTTGATCGTTGATTTAGTTTTTGGGTTGTGTAAATAGGATGTCATAAGTGGTGAAATTGTGTAAGGGGTGTAACATCCCGGTCGGATATTACTAATTTAAATAAAATAAAGTAAAATAATATTAAATATGCCATTTTTTTTCAAAGTTTTTTTCCAAATCGCGGGAAAATTAAAACCCTAATAAAATGTCTCAAAATTCAAAACCATAAATTAAACTTCAGGTTTACATAATTCAAAATTGATCAACTAAATGTTTACAAAATAGTCAAATATAATCTATAAAACTTCCCAAGTTATCCCTTCTCGGGCTCTAAGCATCATTAGCTGCACCTGAAACAACTTCTGCTCCCGTGTAACGAATTACACGATCATCGCAAAACACACACAGAAAGGGTGAGCTCATGTAACAATATAAACGTATAATTTAATACATATAAGTTCATCCCAAATTACTTTATTTCAGCCAATGCTTAAACAAGTAACCTTACTGCCTTGAGGTTTCCAACCCAAAATTTATTGACCATGGACTCAGGATATATATGCTTCCATGAACCCGCCCGCTCGTGGTCCTGCCTCTACGAATCTCCCCGCTAGTAGTCCAACTCTACGGACCTCCCCGCCCATAATCCAACAGCTACGAACCTCCCCGCTCGCAGCAACTCTCAAGTGTGAGCACAGAACATACAAACCTCCCCATTTGTATCCTCACACGAGAGCACCATAATATGAACCTCCCCGCTCATATTATCACGTGTTCATCACCATTCATGAACCTACCCACTCATGACATAGTCAAGCATCTCCTTGTCCAAGTCCACATCGCAACACATTAAAATGAAAGTAAGAAAAACACATTGCCTTATACAAGATACACACTCAAGTTGGTCTTAGGGATTTAAATGCTTCCACGAACCTGCCCGTTTGTTGTCCAACTCTACGAACCTCCTCTCTCGTAGTCCAACTCTACAGACCTCCCCGCCCGTAGTCCAACACACGTGATCCAACAACTACGAACCTCCCCGCTCGCAGCAACCCTCAAGTATGAGCACTGAACATACGAACCTCCCTGCTCGTATCCTCACACATGAGCATCATAATATGAACTTCCCCGCTCATATTATCATGTGTTCATCACCAGTCATGAACCTACCCACTCATGACAATATCAAGCATATCCCAGACCAAGACCAATACAACAAGCCATGCAAAACATATCATAAACGCACCTTACCACTACACCATCGCCTGACGCAACTTAAGTGCCACTAGGCGAAATGGAAGTGCAGACCGCTTGGCGGTTCTACAACATTGTCAGGCATCACGACACACAAAGCTTCTCTATTTCTGGTTATTGCTTGACAGTTCACTCTGCACCATCAGGAGCTACACCAATAATGTGACACTACTTGTTTTAGGTACTCTAACTCAATTCCTAACATTCAACAATTCAATTCTCAAACATCCTGGAACCAAATTCATATATTTCATATACTCAAATTTACAACATCAAAGCTCATATGCATCATTCAATTATAAGCACACATCTATCCCTTTCTAAATTCATATAAAATCATCAAAACAAAGTATTATACTCAACACACAATCATGGACAACCAAACAATATACAAACCAAGAAGAACACATAACTATTGTCCCAAAATATCGCACGAGCAATAAAATAGTAATAATGATAATAATAAAAGTAACAACAACAATAATAATGATGATAATAATAATAATAAAATGAAACAATAAAAATAAAAATAAAAATAATCAAAATAATAATAAAATGAAACAACAATAATAAAATAAGAATATTAATAAAATAATAATAATAATAATAATTAAATAAAGCACTAATGAAACAATAATAATGATAATAAAATCATAAATAAAATAAAACAATAATAAAAATATTAATGATAATAAAATAATAAAATAATAATAATAAAATAAAATAACAAGAATAAGAATAAGAATACTAATAATAGTAATAATAAAAATAAAAATAAATATATTAATAATAATAGTAAAATAAAATAATAAAAGTAAAAATAGTAATAACAATAAAAAAAATAAAAAAAATTTATAATTATAATAATTATAATAATTATAATATAAATAACAATAATAATTATTATAATAATAATAATGATAAAAAAATAATAAATAATATTAAAATAAACTAAAATTAGTAATAATAATAATAATAAGAATAATAGTTATAATGATAACCGTAATAATAATAATTAAAATAATAATAATTATAATAATAATAATAATAATTAAAATAATAATAATAATAGTAAAATAAATTAATAATAATAACATTAAGGATAATAATAGTAATAATAATAATAATAGAAATAATAATAATAATGATAAGAATAATAATAATTAGTAGTAAAATGAAATAATAATAATAATAATAATAAATAATTATAATAATAATAATAATAATAATAATAATAAATATGTTGTGTTTAGAAGAACTCTAAATACGCATTCTAGAAGTCGAATGCAACTAAAGCAAATCAATTAAATTCCAACCTAAATTAATAAAATCACCTCTGCAATCCCCGTTTATAAGCCACTTTCTATAATTATTCCTTTCCTCTTTTATATAATATATTAAAAATTAGTAATTATACCATATCATAATTTCTATAAAAAAACACTACCAAAGAAAATTACTAATTATTCTAAAACCTTAATTGCAACATACCAAAAGTTTAGTCATTACCAAATCTTAATACCCAAAAGCTACAAGTCATATATAATATCAAATACAACAAAAAATAAAAGAGAGAAAGCCGACCCCACTTTTAACCTTCTTTAAATATATATACAAAGCAGATAATTTGTTTCCTTTTTTTCTTTAATATTATATAAATTACTATATGATGAATGTCGTAAAATATCCTCCTAAATATTATAACATACCATAACACCACATTTATCTACTTTTTCATATAACTAAAAAAATGAAAACTCGAGAACGCAACCCCAAGTCACGCTACTGGAAAAAAAAAAAACATAAACCCTAATCTTTCCTTTGCATCATTTTACATCTTAAAACTTTAATCAAATAAAAACAATAACCTAACTAACTTAAATGTTATTTTCAAATATAATCTTAATCCAAAATTCTAATAAAAATTCAATTTTCTTTTAAATAACTCAAAAATTTAAAAATTAAACAAAAACACATAATACATGAAGCAATTGGAAACAGTGGCCGCCATGAGAAGAGGAACGATGGTTGTGACTTAGAGACCACCACAACAGGTGGAAATGCATAGGAGTACGAGAGAGTCGCGATTTGGATCCCACCAAAGCACAAAGTCAAGTAAAAAATCAGCATTGGAGATTGGACATAGTCATAATTGGGAGCATGACACAAGTGGCATGATGGGATGGTGGTGAGGGGACAAGGCTGGGAGAATATCGACTGAGAATGAAAATAGGGATACAAAGACTCACACAAAAGACATGGTGCCATAACGAAGAGGGAGGGTGAACTTGGAGTACCATGACGAGGCTACCAGAAAATGGAATGCAGATGCTTGGAGTTCACCAACATGATCATGATCATGTGTTACATAAGAGTAAATTATGTTGTTGTAATAAGACAATTTCACCAACGATGAGGTGACAATATAAAAGTTAAATTATATGTGTGTGACACGTTAATTATGTTTAATGATTACTAATTTTTAAAGAAAGGATGACTCAATTATTATGTTTCACAACTTAACAAAATATAACCATAGGTTCATGATAAATGTACTTTTTTAACATGAGAAAACACCTAGTTACCTATTGAAGAGATTAAGAATTTGATAAGATATTGATCAATCACCATAAAATAAGGATAAACCTTTAATTCAAAATTTGGATGAAAACCCGTTAAAATCGATTTTAGGATGATATTCTCCCTATAATCATCTTAGACATGTTGTAAAAAAAGACAAAACGCTATATCTTTAAATAAAATATCTTAAATCAATTTTCAACATTTTATATCTTAACATATCTATAGATATATAGGTTGTTGATTAAGGATGAGAAAATAACCAACCCGTTATAATTTTGACTACCTCACGGTTGACTTTCCAAAAATAAGATAGGAAAAAACTAACATGTCAACTTTTTTCTTATTTTTAAAATTTTAAATTTCTCTTTAATTTTGTATTTTATATATTAAAAATTTTGTATTTTTAATTGATTAATTAATGTCTTGAAATAAAGTTTTGTATATATCTAAATATTTAAGTAAAATTAAAAAGTAAAAAGTGACGAGAGAGTTTCCCTAGCACCAAATTGCACTGACAATTTATCCTTTAATGTGAAAAACTTTAATTAAAAAAACAAATAATTTTACTTATTCAAATAAAATAAAATACAATATAAGACTGGATATGGCATGTCGTGGCAGAATCTAGGCCTTACAATTCGGACGCTAAAACGGCCAAAACCCTTCCTATATGATTCTAGAACAATCTCTCGCGTTATATCTTCACTAAACCCTTTCTTCATTTCCTTGTAAGGGGTTTTCGTTACTCTCGCTCAGACTCATTCACAGATAGAGATAACACATAACAAGGAAGACTCTCTTACTCACTCTCTTGTGTGTGGAGAGTTCAAAGTATGGCTCCCGTACTGAGCAGAACCATGGCCACGCCCTCTCTTACCTCTCTCCTTCCTTCTTCCTCCTTTTCAAGGGCTTCCCCTCTCAGAAGCGCTTTTCTGCCGCCGCAGCTCGCTCGCCGGAGGAGCTTCTCCGCCGCGGGGCTGAGGTGGGCGCAGAGGCGCGAGAGGAAGCTCGCTGTTCGATGTGAGGCCGCCGTGGCCGAGAAGGAGGAGACCACCGGGGAGAAGTTTGAGTACCAGGCTGAGGTGTGTTTTTAATGATTTTGTAGGTTTGTTAACCATATTGGAGTTTTTGGTCGTCTTGAGTGAGCTAAAGGTTCAACCTTTTTGCTATTACGTGTGGCTTGTAATTCCAAGTAAATAAGCCTACATCGTGAAGTGTGTGCGTGTGTGCGAGAGACAGATTTACTTAGGAAATGAATTCAATGTCAATTTACTCTTGTACTTGGTTTGGAATTTTGACAAAGACCCATTTATTACTGGTATGTTTGCTTGTGAGAGAGATTTATGAATCTGATGAATTCCGTGATCTATATATGTGTTTGGTGTGTATATATTTATGTATATGTATGTCATGATCATATATATCTTCATTTGTATATGATATTTACTATGATCATCTAGTTTTTCTTTTTGGAGGATTAGAAAGTAATTAGTATTCACACTCAAAAACAAGTGAATGTGGCAAATCCTTTTATTAACGCATACATATATGTTGCAATTAGTTTGGAATTTTGATATGAAAGTGATAGACTTAATGCATAAAGGGGTTTGTGTGTGCATGATTTTTTCTGAATGAAGGGGTACATCAATTTGTTTTTGCACTTCCCTTGGAATGAAGGGAGATCTGTTATTAAGTGTATTAATTTTGCTGAAGTACGTGTATTCCATTTTTCTTTTGTGCAGGTGAGTCGATTGTTGGATTTGATTGTTCACAGTCTGTACAGCCACAAGGAAGTTTTCCTTCGTGAACTTGTGAGGTAATCTGACTAATGTTTCCATGTTTGCATGATTGTGCTATTGTTGTTGAGTAGTGCATACTAAAAGAGGTTGCTTTAGTAGATGCCATGTTTTTTTTTTTTTTTTACTTGGGGTTTTTGCACCTATATCTAACACGGGTTATATGATATGAGTATGCTACCACTGGACTGTGATGTATTGTGTTGATTGTTGTTCTGTTCTTCCAGTAATGCTAGTGACGCTTTGGACAAGTTGAGATTCTTAAGTGTGACTGAGCCTTCTCTGCTCGGAGATGCTGGAGATCTTGAGATACGTATAAAGTCTGATCCAGAAAATGGAACTATTACTATAACGTATGTATCTGTATTGTTTTGGTTTTATTTCACTTTTCATGGGTACCTGTGATAAGGAGTATTAAACTGTTAACTCTTGACTCTGTAGGGATACTGGTATTGGAATGACTAAAGAAGAGCTCATTGATTGTCTTGGAACTATTGCTCAGAGTGGTACATCAAAATTTTTGAAGGCACTTAAGGTGATTTGCCATTGAGCTGAAATGTGGCTTTCATTGATAATTGATGCTTTAATTCTTCAATCATGTTTTTATATCCCCCTTGTGTTACAGGAAAACAAGGATCTAGGAGCAGATAATGGTTTGATCGGACAATTTGGTGTTGGATTCTACTCTGCTTTTCTTGTTGCTGAGAAGGTATCGAGTGGCTTTCTTAAGTACATCATGCTGGTTGATTTTTCTGATTTTAACTGTTTCTGAATTTTGCCATTAATTGGCTATTCCTGCATGGCAATCAGGTTGTTGTTTCTACGAAGAGCCCAAGATCAGATAAGCAGTATGTGTGGGAAGCAGAAGCTGACAGTAGCTCTTATGTGATAAAGGAAGAAACTGACCCGGAAAAGCATCTGCGGCGTGGTACACAAATTACACTGTTTTTAAGAGTGAGTGATGTTATTTCGTTTTTTAGAAAGGTTACATGGAATGTAAGAACTGAGAAGTATGTATTGATGAAAGGTTGAACTCAGGATAATTCTTGCTTCTTGTCTAGCCAGATAACTGATATTAATTAAATAAGTATAAAGTTTTAAATTTCAGTGGGAAATCTTCTTTTGAAATTTATTTGTCCTCTTTCAGTACAAGGATAAATCTAGTATAATATTTGGAACATCAATTTAGTGCTGACATGTTTTATGTGGTTAAAACACTCAAATTTTTCTTTACTGGCCAGGAGGATGACAAGTATGAATTTTCTGAGCCAACCAGGATTCAGGGTTTGGTGAAGAATTACTCACAGTTTGTTTCCTTCCCCATCTACACATGGCAAGAAAAGTCGAAAACTGTGGAGGTAAGCAGGCCTTCTGTTACAGATTCCTGTGTTGATGTTGGGTGGCTGATGTGCTAAACCAATTCTATGTGTACAAGTGGTAGTTTTCTACTTTGCACATATGTTTAGTAGTTTTTATACTGATCTACCTTTTCTATTGTCTATGAAATGCTTTATTTTAATTTCTTTTGTTGGGTTCTAGTATTGTTCAAGGTACTCTTTTTGGTTATTGATTTCTATCAGTGAATAATGAGATTTGGTCTTTACTTGATGGTAATTATAAATATTTACTTATCAACAGGGGTAGAAAAGGAACTTGAAATGGTTCCTTGTGGTTTTTGTCTTTGTGTTGGTAAATTTGTTCTACATTAGCTATGGTTTTTGTCACCTTTAGGACGACTGGGTTATTTTTAGTTTGAGACAACTGTTAGGTAGAAAGGAAACTTGAAATGGTTCCTTGGTATTTGGTGTTTGTGTTTGAGGTGAATTTATTCTACCTTTAGGATGACTGGCTTATTTTAAGTTTTACATAGCCGTTTGTTGGGTTTCTGTGAATGGGTTAATACTGGGCTATATTTGCTAGCATATTCAGGTCAGAGAGGATTGATGTTGGTTGTAATGAGGGATTAGTGGTGAATAGGAGATGGTTATTAAGAAGTGTTAAGTGATGCTCGAAAAGGTGTGTTCTTTTAGAAATTTATTTCCATCTGGAAAGGGAGCAACCATTTTCTTTTCAATTGAATAGAAAATGTTGTGGATGAATAATATGTCAAACAATTGAAGTATAAAAAATAATTTCAGTTTATTTATTAAAAAAGCATAATAATACTTGTAGAGTGACTCATTTTATCTAGGTTAAATTTATTTACTGTAAATTCTCATTCTCTATTTTCATAAATATTTTTGAAGCTTATAGAAATGTTTTTCATGGAGTGGCAAATGAATCAGCTCTAGTTTTTTTGGCCATTAATTTAATTATCTATCAATTAATTAATTTTAATATTGGCAGGTGGAAGAGGAGGAAGAACCCAAAGAAGGGGAAGAACAAAATGTAGAGGTAATGACTTTATAGTATTTCTTGATGTCGGTGTTGTACTTGTTTTTCTAATTTGTTACCAAAACCAAGTGAATCTGTATCTGCTTGTGTTATAAGGGTGAGAAAAAGAAGGTGAAAAAGACTAAAACCGAGAAGTATTGGGACTGGGAATTAGCCAACGAAACAAAGCCAATATGGGTGAGTTTGAGATATATCTACTTTTATGGTGCTAGCACATTATCTCCGTGCATTTTTTCTTATCATTCTGTTATCGTGCCTCTTATTGGTCTTACTTCGCTGTTTTTCTTTTAATTTTTGGTAGATGCGGAACCCAAAAGAAGTTGAAAAGGAGGAGTACAATGAATTTTACAAGAAGACTTTTAGTGAATTCTTAGAGCCACTTGCACATACTCACTTCACTACCGAGGTATATTGAAAATTTAGTGTATCAGAAGAAGGTCATTTCCTTTACGTAGTTATCAATTTGACTAGGCTTTAAACTCTGCAGGGTGAGGTCGAGTTCAGAAGCATTTTATATGTTCCAGGAATGGGACCTCTTAACAACGAAGAAGTAGTGAATCCTAAAACAAAGAACATACGCTTGTATGTTAAGCGTGTATTCATTTCAGATGATTTTGATGGGGAGCTGGTGAGTACTAATTTACCATAAGCTTCTAAGTGGGATTTGTCTTGTATATTTTAAATTTATGTCAATGCCACTCTTTCATTATATTGTTATTGTGAATCATGAAAGGAGGAAAATTTTTGGTTCCTACTCTGGTGTATAACTTCAAACTCTTAGTGGGATTTGTCTTGTATATTTTAAATTGATGGCAATGCCCCTCTCTCATTATATTGTTATTATGAATCATGAAAGGAGGAAAATGTTTGGTTCCTACTCTGGTGTATAACTTCAAGCTCTTATGTGTCATATCTGTGTTTTTGTTGTTTATTGCTCCTTATTTTATCGACTGTTCTCAGCTACCTAAGAAGGAAGAGCTTGGAGCATTGAAGAGCTTAATTGACATTTTACTTGCCTTTTTATTTCTCAGTTTCCACGTTACCTGAGCTTTGTGAAGGGTGTGGTTGACTCAGATGACCTTCCTCTCAACGTTTCTCGAGAGATCCTTCAAGAAAGCAGAATTGTAAGAGGACTACCACTTTTCCTGCTTATTTCATATGATAAACATGAATGATGTTTGATGACTATGTGTTTTTCTTATAATGTTATTTTATTCTAATAATATTGTGATCAGGTAAGGATAATGAGAAAGAGACTTGTCAGGAAGGCATTTGATATGATTCAAGATCTTGCTGAAAGTGAAAATAAAGAGGTTTGTTGCCATAAACCTAGCGTCTTTATATTTTGAATATGAATTTGGAGTCTATTGATTTAATGAATGATTTTTGTGTGATTCCAGGACTACAAGAAATTCTGGGAGAACTTTGGTAGGTTTATAAAATTAGGTTGTATTGAAGACACTGGAAATCATAAGCGCATAACACCCTTATTAAGGTTTTACACTTCCAAAAGTGAAGAGGAACTTAAAAGCTTGGATGATTATGTTGAAAACATGGGAGAAAACCAAAAGGCTATCTTTTACCTAGCAACTGACAGCTTGAAGAGTGCAAAGACTGCTCCATTTGTGGAGAGACTGATTCAGAAAGATATTGAGGTATCTCTACATGTTAATTGTGCTTGTAGATAGGGAATTGGTCGGTGAGATGGCAACCAAGGTTGTCAGCTTCCCTCTGCAGTACCTGCTATCTTGTGGAGGGTTAGGCTTTTTGTTTGTGTGTATGATTGAAATGCTTGATATAACTGAAGTTAATTGTGTCTATTGTTATAGGTTCTTTATTTGGTTGAACCTATTGATGAAGTTGCCATTCAGAACTTACAGACATATAAAGAAAAAAAATTTGTTGATATCAGTAAGGAGGATTTAGAATTAGGTTCGTATTGTTTCCTACCTTGCTTTCGATTGCTCAAATACTATTTTGTTTCCGGGAAATTTGGATTTGAATATTGTTCTCAAAAAAATTATTAAATCAGGTGATGAGGACGAAGTCACAGAGAGAGAAAACAAACAAGAATACAACCTACTGTGCGATTGGATAAAACAACAGCTTGGTGATAAGGTTGCCAAAGTTCAAATCTCTAAGCGCTTGAGTTCATCTCCTTGTGTCCTTGTATCAGGGAAGTTTGGTTGGTCTGCAAACATGGAGAGGTTAGTCAGCGACTCATTTAGCTTTTCAAGCCATTCTCTCACAAGCAGTTGATGATTCTCATGACATAAGGCTTGAACAATCTTCAATTTTCATTTCTTCAGACTAATGAAGGCACAGGCTCTTGGGGACACTTCAAGTTTGGAGTTCATGAGGGGGAGGAGAATATTGGAGATTAATACAGATCACCCCATTATCAAAGACTTGAGTGTGAGTTGACATTGACTTTGGAGTTTATTGATTTATATAAACCGTTGTTACTATATTATTAAGTTTTCTTATAATTTGCACAGAAAACATATACACATAGCATAGACACACTTTTGATTAAAAGTACATAATTATTGAATGTAGAAACTGATATATAGCCATACTCTGAATTGAACTTGTCTGACTTGTTTTAATTATTTTTATCTCCTTCCAGGCTGCCTGCAAGAATGCACCTGACAGTAGTGAAGCTAAGAGAGCAGTGGATCTCTTATACGACACAGCTCTAATTTCTAGTGGATTTTCTGTAAGTGCAATATAAAATTTGATTTTTCATATAACATGCAGACTACATTTGGTCTATAACTCACCAAAATGATGTTGCTGAATTGATATTGTTAACCTCATATAGTAGGATAAGACTCATTTTCCCGTAATAAATATAGGTTATCCGCAGTTTTGATTAAACATAGTTTCTCAGTTAGAGCAGCCTAATAGCCCGGCTGAGTCGGGTAATACGATATATAGTGGGATAATGCTTATTCTGTTGTGACAAATATAGGTTAACTGCAGTTTTGATTAACATATTTCTCAATAATGCAGCCTGATAGCCCAGCTGAGTTGGGTAATAAGATTTATGAAATGATGGCCATGGCCGTAGGAGGAAGATGGGGTAGATCAGAAGATGAGGAGGGAGAAGCATCTGAAGCTGAGTCAAGCTCGGCTGAGGAAAGTACAGAGCCAGAAGTTTATGAACCCACTGAAGTCATTACAGAGACTGATCCATGGACAACAGATTAGGCATACTATGCCTCAGAATTTTAAAATTTTGGCATTATAGGAAAATAATGAATTCAAAGGTTGGAAAGGAATTAGAGAGTCTAGGTTTTTTTTTCCTATGATTTTTCATGGGGTTGAAGGAGCATTGAAATGTAGAACTGTGAAGAATGTCTTAAGGGTCAAATCATTTTGTACCTTTTGGAATTAAGAACTAGTTTTGTTGGTGGTGACAATTTGATGCTTCATGGTCTCGGGTGTCACTGTATTATTCTTTTTAGGTGTGAAGATCTTTCACGTGGTTGGGAGCAAGTCTGGAAGCTGAAATGAAATGATCAATGATTCTTGTTCCCTCATTTCTGTCATGGATGTGTAGTTCAACCTGACAACACTAGTCGATGCTTAATTGATATGCAATGGAAAATTTTATAAATACTTTTTAGACGGCTGTGTTTTAGTTCGATTAAATTTAATTATAGAACCATATCCACGCATCAAGTATGAGTTTCCAATGCAACTGTCAGTTGGCAAGTAAAATTTGGGCTTCTGAATAATTCAATTGTCAGAGTAATTTAAATAATTCAACTCACAAAGTTTATGTATGGAATTTAATTGGAATATAGTGACAAATGTATAATATTTTTTATTTTTTATTTTTAAAATTAGTATTCCGTTGTGGAATTTTATATATACAACTAAAATTTGGGTTTTGGGCAATGCACTTTGCAAGTATTTTAAATTATCAATTGGCAAAAGTTTTTGTATGGAGTTAAATTGGAATATAGTGTCTGTACAAATATATTTTAAATTATCATTCAACTATCGACTGATATATAGTTTTAGTTTTTACTTTTGTTATAGTTGTTAAAAATATAGGGAAGTGATTCATTTGGTGTGTGAAATGCTCTGCTAATTTAGTTCTAAAGGTAGAATGTATCATTTTATTTTTGAATATAAGAATTCAGATTGGTTCTTAATATAATAGTTATGTGATTAAACAATTATAGTTTATTGCCAAATAGGTATTTAAATTTATATCTTAAATAGTAAATAGTTTTCTATATTCAGAAACTAAATAAATATTTTCTAGAAAGATATCTACATTTCTTTTTCATGAAAAATTGAAAAAAGAAATGTGACTTTTTAGTTAAACTAATATTTCTTTGGAATATCTGTAAATTTTATTTTCAAATTCTTTTCCTATCATAAATTGTTTTCTTTAATGAATATTTGTCTTTGGAATTACAAGTCCTCTTTTTTTTTTTTTTCATTTTTGATTTTTTCTATTTTTTATAACTACTACTTTTGTTTTAGTATTGAGATTCATCTTCTTGACTGAACATGAAAATGTTCAACTTTATCCTCTTTCCCTTTCTCTGTTTTGATTGTTCTTTTGCAATTTGGATTAACCACCATAGGATCTGATTTAGGGATATTACTATACATTTTCAATTCGGGAGTTGTGATTTGGATCCATCACTGTGATTATTATTAGTCCTGAGGTAAATAAGTAGGTGTTGATGTTATTGTATTGAAGAAATTATATAATCTATGTTTTGATGATTAGTTGTGGGATTAAATCAATTTTTGCTTGAGTGAAAAACACTAGATGTTGTGTTTTTGTCATTTTCATGATTGTGCATGTATTTTTGGTATTCTGGATTCATTTTCATGATTGAAGCAGGTGGTTGAGCTTGATGTAGGTGGTTATGTATATCCTATTGCATTAACCTAAATACAAAACCAAAGTTAGTTAAAATATGTCGTAATAAGTTGAATTTGGTGTGTTTATTTAATAAAAACCTTAATTTTACTAAGAATATTACCATAAGATTTATAAAAAAATAAATTAAATGTCAATTTAAGGAGGGGTATATTATTTCACTTTTACAAAAAATGGGACTAAATTGAAACTAAAAACAAATATAGGGACCAAATTGAATCATTTTAACACGTGGCACAACTATGAAGTGATACGTGAAAATATAAAAAAATAAAATAAAATTTAAAAAATTCAAAAAACTCAAATTGACATGTGGCGTTGACTTTAACACCGTTTGGTCAAACTAACAATAAAGACTAAATTGAACCATTTTTAAGAATGAGGACCAAATTAAAACAGAAAAAAACTTGAGGATCAAAATGACATTACTTGACAAATGGAATGACCAAAAAAGTAATTTAACCAAAACTATATTTTGATGTTGTTGAATCATAATCTCTTTGATTAGATTTTTAACCTTAACAAGTTCCTCTTCTCTTCCCCAAATAGAAGGATACTATAAATACTAATGGATGTTATTCTGGGAGATTCAATTGTGGTCATGTATGTGATGGAAAGGAACTAGAAAACATTGGTGGTCAAAAAACCATTATTGGAGGTAACTTTCAAAAAATTGTTCAAAAAGTGTTAAGTTGTGTTCTAGTTATTTGTTTTTTGTGCACCAATTAATATTGAATCTAGTTGGTCAATTTTTTTTTCGAAGTAGTGACCTAATGAAAGTACTTATCTTTGTTATTTCTTAATTGTGGCCACATATGTGATGGAAAAGAACTAGAAATTATTGGTGCTTTACCCTTAGTGGAGGTAACTTTAAAAGAATTGTATAAAAAGTTTTAAGTTGTGTCCGAATTATTATTTTTCCGTGCACCATTTATGTGTCCGACTTGGTAGGCCTATTTTTATTTTATTTTATTTTATTTTTGCAAAGTAGTGACCTAATGAAAGTACTTATCCTTCTTAGCTTTATGTGTGATGGTAATTTCATTAGAAATACCATTATGTATAGATTTTCTATGAAACTGCCATGGTATTCCTAGAAAAATATGACAAGCTTCCATAGGAACTACATTACATAAAACTTTCTCTTCACAGTTTTTATGGAAAATTGTACCTTTACTTGTTTAAGTGTGATATCCCCATCTAAGTTAATGAAGTTTGTAGGGTTTGGGATGAGGTATTACAGCTAAGTTCAACTTTTCAGCCAATCTAGTACTACAAAAGTTACAACAAGATCCATTGTCCACGATGAGAGAACATGTATTTCTCATGGTTGCACCTCCATAGAATATTCTTTCATTCATAATGTAGTTCAATTTTTACAAACCATTTTTTGGTCTAGGACCACAAGAATCTTCCACAATAAGCTATCATGTTTAAGGTGTGAACATTCATAGCATGACAAGGATTAACTCTCCAAGAAAATATTACTAGGTACACAAGCATCAAACCCAATACTTTGCTTAAGGGAAATTCATAATTTAGAGAAAGGATTCATTATTTAGAAATTTTGATTGAAATATTTTTCAGTGTTACAAGAGATACACTATTATTTCCTCTCCTGTTAGACCTTCATATTTACTATCCTAGTTCCTCTACCATTTCAAGATTCACCTATTTGCATATTTGGTTTACAGTTTCAAATGTAATTTTAAGAGTTTAGGGCCCAAACATTTGGCTTATGTGGTTATTTTTAAAAATCAATGTAAGCTCTGTAGCTTTGTCTGAAGCACCCATCTTAGCTCAAGATCTTTAATCAGAAGACATCATCTTGAATTCTGAGAACAAAGAAATCCATATCATCCACATGGTTGCAAAGAAAATACCTACCACACAAAAGCAACATACTTCCATTTTTTTCTAGTGTCCTCGTTATATTTTGTGTATACTAAAAAAGGAGAAAATGTTTTGATACTCCACTTCCCAAAAGCTGTTAATAAACAAAATCTTAATTAAGCTCTATGCATACTCAACTACGAGACATCATTGTGGTGTCTACAACAAAGAAATCATCATGCTTCATAAAAACTCACAGTGCCCGACTATTCTCTCATCTCATTCTTCCTTCTCATTTTTATGCTTTTCTTCAATTTTTTTGCCCTAAATTACAAAGAGTTTGATATCTAGGTTTTTCTTTCAATGAGAGTACATATATATTCACAATGGTGGCCAAAATAGATAAACAAAAATCCAAAGAATCTACAAAATAGAAAGTGGAAGGAGAAAGGAAGAGAGTTTGGTACTCTTAGAAAAGGACCGCTGCAGTGGTTGCTAGTCCGTCGTTGTTGGTTCGCTGCTGGAAGACGAGAGAAGTGGTTCACCTCCTCAAAAATCGCTGCAGAGTGCCCACTCGCTGCTGCAAGACAAAAGACTTTCCCAAACCCTTAATCGATAAGTGCCCACTCAAAGACAGGATGTTGTTGTGACTGGAGAGCGTGAATGCTATTGTGGTTGGAGAACACGGATGTTGTTGTGGTTGAAGAATGCGGATGCAGCTGCTGTCGTGTGAGGGTTGTAGGAGAAAAAAAATGCGAAGTAGTGTATGGTGCCGAAGGAGTATTTTTTAATACATAGACAACCCTCTTTTACTTAAACACTCTCTATTGATTTCAGAAGTAAAAAACACTCTCTATTTACTTTATTTAAAATGTTTTATTTAAATAAATAAAATGTAGTTGGTGCCTATTTAAAAAAGCGCTATCTATGTGTATCCATTTTGACAACATTTGTTCAATAAAGCACTGCCTTTTGTTCCGCACTTTCATTTATAGCGCTTAGTTAAATAAGTGCTGTCTAAAGTGTGCTATCTATCATTAATTTTGGTGCAGTGAAGGGAATGTGTCTCTTCCTAAGGGCAGATTTCAGATCATTCCATTACCCTTGAATGCTAAAGGTACTAGGGAAACTTTTCTTTCTTAACTAACTTGGTGGTAAGCAAATATTTGTTCCTCCTTCATTTCCCAAACCAAATAAACTTCCACATTATCTTTGATGAATGTCACTTCACGGAGAATTTCCAGATTTGTGTTTCGAACAATGAAAATCCACTATGAAGCCTTCAATCCTAGATCTATCGGTGAAGATTGATGAATCTTGTGGCAGAAGACTTGAAATGATAATAGGATTTTCCCAAGCTCCTTCGGTGGAACTCGAAAACTCTCGAATGAGGCAATCTTAGGTTGAATCTCTCGTGAGAAGAAAATGAACTTTGAAGAAGAAAACTCATACGCAATTTACACTCAATCATCAAAGTTAACTATTACATTTGATGGCCTACCTTTGTATAGGGAGGAGAAAGGCATATGTGAAAGGAGAAGAACAAGCTTAGCAACCCCGAACACAAAGGACAACCATCTTATAGAAAAGAGGAAAAGAGACTACCAAGAGATGAGGGGAAGAGAAATTCCTAAAACCCAAATGGGTGAGGCGCTAGGAAGGAAGAATAAATCCCTAGCTCTTTTGAGATGCAGAGCTTCTCTACACAAACATGTGGGCTTAGATCCTCCACTCGTGAACGGGCTGAACATTCCAAGTCATGCTGAAGGAATATGTGTTGGCAAAAGCAATACAAGTCTAAATGCTGAAGCAAGATTTTGATGATGATAAAAGAAGCCTGAAAGCCATCTGGAAGACAATATGAAGACTACATGTTATTATGTTTAAAGCTATCTTGTAAAATGTAATTAGATTAAGTTAGAAGCAGTATTGTACAAGAAAATTCTAGTATTTCTCGAAATATCAAAATGATAATCGATTATCACTTGGAATAATCGATTATCCTGAGCTAAACATTTTTTTTCAAGAAAGCACTGGAATAATCGATTATTACTTCTGATAATCGATTATCTGCTCAAAAATTTGTTTTCCATAAACCACACTGGAATAATCGATTATCACTAGTGATAATCGATTATCCTAGTCTGTTGGGCGCGACTGTTCAGCTTTTTGACCTAATTTCTGAAACCCCTATTTAAGGAACCTCAGAGTT
>Ga0214545_1007122_pt1 | contig 18952 bp, 10 predicted proteins | sample CNSS4metaG_FD_160064 | JGI IMG/M metagenome (GOLD analysis project Ga0214545, IMG submission 160064) | Root nodule microbial communities from cowpea collected in UCLA plant growth center, Los Angeles, California, USA - CNSS4 | ecosystem: Host-associated > Plants > Roots > Nodule | place: USA...
CGCCACCTAGCATTGCTTTCTTACTCCTAATTAACCTACAAAGCAAATAAACATAGATTAGCATGTTGGCTTAAGTCAAGTCAACTATAATCAACAAGTCAAACCTAGTCAAAGGTCAACAAGTCAATTAAAGTTCATTCAACTAAGTCAACATTGGGAATCAAAAATAACAAACACAAATGAAAGGGATGAAGGATTAGTGAACTTCCTTTCTAAGCATGCTTAGTCTTCTTAAGCATGTGCCTCCATCCTTGGTTGGGGTCAATCCTTCATCAAAATAGCTAAAACAATAATTATACCTTGTCATGTGATGAAGTTTTTTACCAAGTCAAGTAAAAAATCTTGTTATAGAACACACGTTAGCTTTTCAAACCACATTAACACATGAAATAATAAGATGAACAAGCTAATAATGTTTTTAGAGCACATTCTTCACATCTAATATGCCAAGTTCAGTTCTTAGCTTATTAAACCTATCACGTATTAAAGGTTTATTAAACAAATTAACCAATTGAGTTTTAGTTTTAACAAATTTAATTTCATAATCACCTTTTAATACATGATATCTAATATAGTGATGTCTTATTTCAATGTATTAGCTTCTGAGTCTTGGATATGATTCTTAGTTATGTTAATTGCATTGGTATTATAACAATAAAGAGGTATCTTTACCAACCTAACCCCAAACAATTTGTGCACGACAATACGCATCTACTATGTATTATGCCTTATTTGTAGAGAGTGCAACACATGCTTGCTTTTTGTTGTTCCCCAAGATTAGACTTGAGCCAACAAGTGGTAGATTCCACTTGTGCTTTTCCTATCCAATTTACAACTACCAAAGTTAAAATCTGAAAAACCATTCAAGTTGATTTTCATGTTACTTGGATACCATAAACCACTCTTTGTGGCCTTATAGTGTGATTCCTTTTGATTGGATTGGAATCTTGCATACAGACACGCTAAATTGTATATCAGGTCTACTTGTCGTTAACTAGAGCACAAAACCAATTAATCCTCTTTGTTTAGTTGCATCAATTGATTGTCCAATTTTATTTGAGTCCATGTAGCAATTAGTGGCTATTACATTGGCTGCTTTCTTGCAATTCTCCATTTCAAATTTTTCAGCGGTTCAAAACAATATTTTGAGTGGATTAACAATGTTTCGTGTTCTAGTTGCAACCCTAAGAAGTCAGCTTTCCCATCATAAAAATCTCAAACTCACCATGCTTAATTGAAACAAAATCTTCACACAAGGAGTTATTATTGGAATAAAAAATTATGGCACTAAGATATACTTGAGCAAGTATCACATCTTTTTCATGTTTTCTAATAAAGAGAGTTATCAACAATACCTCTAACATACCTTTCTGATAAAAGACTGTTACTTAGACTTTCCTACCACTAACGTGGTGCTTGCTTTAGATCATAAAAGGACTTTTTTATTTGAAAACATGGTCAAGGTATAGATGATCTTCAAAACCATGTGACTATGGTAAAAAGACTTCTTCATTTAAGAAACCGTTTATAAATTCGCTTTTAACATTCGCATTCTAATAGCTTCTAGCCTATGATTATAAACTTTTTAACTAGTCTAGCTTTGTTTTGAATAATATTATCATCTTCATCCATTTTATTTCTAAATAACCATTTGGTTCCTATCACATTAATATCATCACTTATAGGAACAAGACACCACAAACCTTTCTAGTAAATTCATTAAGTTCATTTTGCATTGCAATAATCCAAGTACATTAATTCATTCAATGCATCATTAACAATTTCAAGTTCCAATTGTGATACAAAGGCAACATGGTCACATAAATTATAAAGTTTGAGTCTAATAGAAACTTCCTTGTTAATTTTACGAATAATATTGTTCTTTGATGGTCCTTTTGGAGTTTTCCAATCCTTAGGCAAGTTGTTGTGAACAAAAGTTTCAATTGTTGGTTCATTACTATAAGTTGGTCCAACTTTGGTTTCAATTTGTTTTTCTTGAATTACATCGTTCTCATCAGCATCAAAAGACACTTGATCTTGCAATTTTGAATTAGATTTATCAAATACAACATATATTCTTCAACAATCATAAGTCTCTTATAACATACTCTATATGCATGATTATTTGAAGCATGACTAAGAAAGATTTCATCATCAACTTTTGCATCAAATTTGCCAATTTTTTCTTTACCATTATTTAGAATAAAACATTTACAACCAAAACCTTTTAGACGACTTATAACAAGCTTTTTTCTCTTATAAAGTTCATAAGAAGTTTTCTTTAAAATAGGTATAATCAATGCTCGATTTATAACATGGCTAGTTGTGTTGACAACATTAGCACAAAAGTATTTTGGCAATAATCTTTCATTCAACATGGTTCTTACTAGTTCCTCAAGTGATCCATTCTTTCTTTCATGTTTTCACAAAATTTATAAACTTTTCATTTTGAAATTCTCCTTCGTGATCATTTTTTATTGAAACGATTTTACAATTCTTTTCATTTTCTAAACTTTTGACAAGTCTTTTCAAAGCTAGATAAGTATAATTTTGGAAGCTAAAACCATTGTTAGGGTGTACCTAAAATAATCATCAACAATGAGTAATGCATTGAAGTTTCCACCAAGACTCATAGTTCATGAATGTCCAAATATAGATCCATGTGAAGTAGCTCTAGATGTCTATTAGTTGAAACACAATTCTCAGGCTTGAAAGGAACCTTAGTTTGTTTCCCTTTTTTACATGCTTCACATATTTTGTCCTTTACAAACTTGAGTTGTGATAGTCCTTCAACCAACTATTTACTATTTAGCCAATTTAAATGATGCATGTGTATGTTCTTTGATGCATCATGCAAATCAAGCAACTAGATATTGTTAGCTTTTTTTTTCCTACTTCCTCCATAAGTCACAAAGCCTTCATTCTTTAAGCTTAATTTCAAATATCCCCTAGGCACATTATATTTTTCTCATTTCAATTGTTTACAACTCAAACAATAATTACAAACAATGAAAGGCATATCATTTGATTTTCTTATGGAAAAGGGATTTTAAAATTCTCTACATTCTTTTCAGAAAAAGAATTGTAACCAATTTCAACTTTTCCAAAAACACAATTTTGTGAGCCAAGTACAACTTCCAAATTTCCTTTTCCTTTTCAAAAGATATTTGACTTTATTTTCTAAAATATTTCCCGGTTTATAAGGGTTTTGAAACCAACTGATTTTACCAATCATAGATTGAATTTATGTGAATCATATCCTGGTTTTTGAAATCTTCTTTTAAATTGGTTAATTATTTTTCAAGCAAATTCACTTTGTTTTCTGGCCAATTATTTAGACCTATTAACTAATTGTATACAACATCAAGTCAATTTGCTTCATTATGGAATTCCTCAAAAGCATGCAATAATTCATAACAATCATTTTTATCTTTTGAGGATAGGACTTGCATAACTTGATGATAATGATGATGATGATCGTAGCCAACCTCAAGACATAAATTTGCTTCCTCATTTTCTTCTTGTGATGAGCTACTTATCAAATCATCATTGTCTCCTTATGCTATGTGAGCACGTATTTCTTTGGACTTGTTTTTCTATTTCTTGTTAGCACTTTTATCCTTGTTTTGCTTAATATTTGGACACTCACTCTTGACGTGTCCTTGTTTTCCATAGTTGTAATATGTAAAGCTAGAAGTATTATTAAATTCATTTCTTTTACACTAGTAACTATTTTGATTATCTTTATTACCTATTCTCTTGAGAAATTTTCCAAACTTCTTAACCAGATGATTTAAATTTTCACTGTCACTAATCTCAGCCACTTCTTCATCTGAATCACCATTCTTTTGAGTGCTAGACTTCAATGCAATGTTCTTTACCTTTTTCTCACTACTCTCTTGCTCATTCAATCTATTCATCTCATTTGCATGCTCCCTAAGCTTCCCAAAAAAGGAGGCAATAGTCATTGCTGATAAATCCTTAGAATCTAAAATTGTAGTAACCTTAGGTTGTCAAATTCTATCAAGACACTTTATATAAGACTTTGATGTTCAACTCTTTTTTTGTCAAAATCCTTTTTCAAATAAATGAGATGATTTGTAATATGTGTAAATCTCCTTTGAACCTCAATAATACTTTCTCTTGGTTTCATTCTAAACAACTCATACTCTTGAATCAACGCATGGTTTCTTAACATTTTCACATCATTGGTTTCTTCATGTGTGACTCGAAGCATATCCCACATGTCTTTCGCACAAATACATTGATTTACCCACGAGGAATGCTAATGAGTTGCTATGTTCTATTTTATGTTTGCTTACCCTTTGTTTGTGTATACGGCTTTTCCCTTCTCTGACTGTGTGTTACACAGGGATAAATGACAATGCAGAAGTTAGTGAACAATTGGAAGATGAGTATATGGCTAAGTAGAACCTATAGATCTTTTATTTCCTTTCATGTTTAAGATTTAAGATCTTTTGACGAAAATCCAAGAAACATCCTTAACTTCTATGTTTTATCAATATATGGATGTAATGTATGGATATTAAGTAACCCTTTGATATATTCAAATTTGATAGTATTTATAACCATGATTAAATAATGTATGGCCTACATGACTCAATCTCTTTTCACATTAGACGAACCTTGTTAAAGGATTTGGACAACCCTTGTAGGAGTGTTACATGAGCTCATATTAAACGACTTGTGGTGATGTTAAATGACTAAGCCAAATCGTGAAATTTTTATCTCCTTTAAAATTTGTCTAGTTTCCCACGAAACCTTTTGACACCACACTAGGGGTGTTACAGTAGACAAGATAGTGCATTAGACGAGTACAACCAAAGGAGATCACTAGGTGATTGTATTATATCATCCAAGTAACTAGATGACTTAAGGTATGAGACCTAGGTGATGAGTTCATATGTTTGCCCTAATTTAATGTTTAATTATGGGTATTTAATTTAATTTTGGTGCTTAAGAATTAATTTATTCAAGATTTGTGATAATTTGGCTTATTGAATTCGTAAGATAAAAATGGCTTAAAAGTTATTTTAATTGCATAAAATATTATTGGATATTCTAATGTTTATTGATGCAACTGAAATTTAATTTGGGTCATTAAAAGTGTGGAATTGAAATGCTCTAAGTCATAAGTTAGTCAAACCTAGTCGAACATTCAAAATATGATTAAAGGTAGTCAAAGTTGGTCAAATAAAAAAGGACTAAAATGCAATTATTGATATATTTGGATTTTCCTACAAATTTGAACTAGAGGATTGCAACTAGCTTTTTAAGAAAATTAATGCAAATATTATTTGGTGATAATTTATTAGATATCTTTAAATAATTTATTTATTTAATTATATCATAAATTCTCAACCAAGACTATTTGTCAAATAGTCTATATCTCTCCAAAAAATTTTAGATATTCATAATTACTATAAAGATAAATAACATTTATCTTTATCTTTATCTTTATTTTAAAAGATATTTGAGAGATTTTAGAAACAGAAAAGCTAGTCCAAGTCTTATATAAAGACGTCAAGGGGAAGCAGAAAAAAAGGCTTAGAACTTTAAAGTTTAGGAACCCTTAGGGGGACATAATTTCGTTCTCTCTCCCCACATTCTCTTCTTCTATTTTTATTTTGTTTTGCATTCCATGGAGGGCTAAGCTTCAAGTGCTAGTTTCACTGTAATTTCTTAATTGGATGAATAAAATTGTTTGTTCCTTTGATTCTTGTTTTGATTTATTTTCATCTATGTCTTTTGATTCTTAATTTTTACATTGTAGCAAGTTAGCACATTGTTATATCTACATAACATAACAATCATATGAGTCCAAGTTTTAAATTTTAATTGAGAAGTTAATTTGGCTAAATTTAGAAACTTTCATATGATTGAATGAGGTTATTTCTAGTAATTGAGAAGTTATTTTGATTAAAGGTGAAAACTTTGATTAGAGTTAATCAAGAAGTTACTTTGGTTAATTAACATTTACTAGATATAAGAGGTAAAAGAATAGACATTATTATTGTACCACACCTAGCCAAACTCGACCAAATAATTAAACAACGCATATACCAAGGCAGCCAAGTACTCAGTCTAGGCCGAATTAGCCTAACTTGTACCAGTTCTAACCTAAACATCTAGAGGTAATCAGACATCATTAATGCTCTATAAATACGCATGGACCCCAGTAATTAAAGGTACGCATTCATTAATCACTTATTTGACCTTCTAAGAGCTTTGACTTACTTGAGCTTCGGAGACTCTTCTGCAGGGAACCCTCCTGGGTTCAAGCTGACATGTACCAACTAGGAAAAGACCAACTGAGGAGATAACGGACTACATGGTAAGGTGACGCTTGTGCTTGACTCATCTTATTTGTTCTCTGCAGGAACAATTATGATTAGTAATATTTAATTGAGAAGTTACTTTGGTTAAAAGTGAGGACACCAACAAATTAATTGAGAAGTTACATTGATTAGTTTGAAATCTTAAACAAGAAATCAATAACAATAATCTTTAGGAAACAATTGATGAATTCTATTTTGAAAAAATAATGGAATCAACCTATTTCTTTTACTATTGTTTTTATCTCTTTTTATCTTTTCAATTCATTTTTTTTTTTCATTTATTATGTTAATCCTCATATTTTGACTAACTCTTTTGTGTAGTTTTTATAAGAACTAATTTGTTAGAAAGTAATTTTGTGTTTGTTGGGAGACGACTTTAGGTTACTTCACTTTTTCTGTTTTGTTGACTACTTTCTTAACAATAATGAAGTTATTATAATTTAGTAGTATTAATTTAATCGCGTCAACAACAACATTATCACTAGGAAAACCATTTTAAATTCGTAAAATAAATTAAAGGGATGAAGGTTTATATTTAAATTATTATGTTGATCATATGAGGAAAATATGTGGTGTCATAGTTGGCTTAAGTTTGTTAGCAAGGCAGGTCATGAGTACAACTCTCATCGAGCACACTTATTACTTAAAGCTTTTTAAAAAACCATGGAATAAGAGAAAACATGTAATATGGGTATATATATTGTTAAGATAGACTCATGATCAATTGAAGGGCTAAAAAAAAAATAGTGATAGAGAATTTATATTGAGATTTGAAACTTCTTCTTTTTTCTCAAAAGCGGAATTTATACTACAATAGTGATAAAGAAGAGAAGTAATTTTGGTAAGGTAAGTATTTCCACTTATCAAAATTTTGGTATTAGAGGTTGAGGTTTTAGATACATAGTATATTTTTTTTTGGTTTTGACCCAAGCTTCAAGACATGGATATAAAAGAAGGGAGAAGTGGTATTGGTACCAAGTGAAGAAGGAGAAATAATTATCAGTCAAGCTAAGAGGAGCTACCCTTATTTAATTTAATTTATATACATGATAGTGATTTATTTGTATCTTTTGCATCGAAGAAATGGTTGGTGTGATGCGATTATTATTTTGAGATATATGTTATATCTATATAATTTTGATTACGAGAATTTGTGGTGATCGATGAATAGTGGTTTTAATTTAATTGGATGGTATATATTCCTTTAAGATTATTATAATTTTGGGTATATATTCCTTTAAGATTGACATTTTTGAATATTTCTATGTATCCATGTTTGCTAAGCGGACCATTTTGTGTTGGTTGACTACAATGTGTGAGTTTGTGTTGTTCTTGAAGGGTGAGAAAATTAGTCATTAGGTGACTCTGACCTTTTGTGTAGATCTCGCTAGGCGAGACATGAGGTGTTGGGTGCCACCAAGAAAACAATAAATTGATATTTTTTTGGGTATTACTTTTGCGTGTTGATTAAATTTTAATCTTGTTTGGATGTTTTGAAATGATAATTATTTAGATGGAATATTTGCATGTATTTGTAATGTTTGGTTAAGAAGCTTGTGGGTCTAAATTAGAGGTCAGAGGGCCTTGGGAGCTTACCTTGTGGACTCTGATCGTCAGTCTCTTTCGGAGAGTAGCGGGAAGTGGTAGACTCAGCGTAGGTTGCTTAAGAGATTAGACGTAGATGTTCTATGCATTCCCCCCTTCTAAAGCCACATTGCACCAACATTTATCATTTTCTCCTATTAAATAGATTTGTTGGCCAAAGGAAAAGATACATAATAAGATCTCTCGAGCAAAGAGTGAAAGTTGTTTTCCTTCACCAATTCTTAAACAAAACATTGTCAACTCAGGAAGAACTAACAACCTCAGAATATAAACTTCGTACAACACTAGGTTTAAGATGAATAAGTAAATGAACACTACCTAAAAATGATATAAGTACATTAAAATTTTGGGATATTGAGAAAATGGAAAAAAAAAAACATAATTACTATCTGGAGTTCATGCAATGCATCCATCTTTATCAAGCTTGTTAGATGAAAAAAAAAACGTCAAAATGGGTTGAAATTGCTCAACAACCATGAACTACTCCAATGGATACTTTGTTTTATATTCAATATAGAGTGTTTCAAGAAAAAGAGGATATAGAGACAATGTTCATGTAGCAAAAATCCTAAAAGATTTTTTGAGCCAACTAAAGCTTCATGAAGAACATTGCTAGTGATAAATTCAGCACGCTTCAAAAAAACATTCCTACTTTGCATGTTATTAATTTCTACATAACAAGTAATTTACTTAAAAACTTTTCATCTCATATACTTCATATATGTTAATTTCTCTAACTAATCATACCATCATACGAGTATCCATCATTAGAGGATATTTGTTAAAAATTTGAACAAGAAATTAATAAAACAATTCAATCCTCTTTTCTTGTGTTTTTTCTTTTATTCACATAGCTAAGTTTTACTTAGTGGAGGCATCAGCTAAGGTTTACCCTTTAGAATAAAACTCAAGGTATTTCATTATTCACTTGGAGACATGGGTTCACATAGAAAACAAAGAGTGCAGAAAGCAAATGTCTTTTTTATACATGATGTCTGGGCTTTGTCTATTTATGAGAATTAAATGGCTGTTCACACATGTGCACAACTGAAACCACCTATGGTGCACCATACGTGCGACACAAACGTAGCACTGGACCCATGGTGTGATATTAATCTCATTATATCTTACAACAACTACGGCACTGCGAATTTGGGCAATCACTACATGGAAGATTTTTATACAAATAACTAGCTGACTATTCCAGACACAAGAGAGGCTTAAATTGAAGAAAAAACAAACCAATGGAGTTATTGCACTAGCTAGGAATGGAAAATAATATATATAGCGAAAGGGAAGAAATCAAAGAAGGATCCTAAAACCTAAACATTGCTGGCTTTCTTACAATCACGATATAAAGGCACTCACATGCCTTGCTTCACTGCATAATCAATCTCTAGCCCAGAAACAGGATATGATTGATACCTTGTTAATTTACCGAACTTAACAGCTTGTGTATACCAAATTATTCAGCACAACCGTTGCTGATCAACGAATGATTTATTTCTCACCAGATCAATTGATCGGCTAACATCCAAATACGAACACATGATGATAATGGGTTGACAGTAGTCAGTTAGCAAGTTCAATCACTTTCACAGAATTTAGAGCTTTCTCTATATATAAATTCTTGGCGATGACAAAGCCTTCAAGTACCCTCTTAACACGTAATCAAAAGAGTCACAAGGAAGACTTAATGCAGCGAGGTGCCAATATAAAAAGAAAAGCATTAATGATAGCCTAATTATGCTTTAATTAGTGGGATCACGTTGCGTCACCACTTGCACCCATAAATCCACCAACCGATCTTGCTATGTATGATGCATGAAATAAGTTACACACGCGAACACCACCATATGCGTACAAAACGCTAGATCGCAATAGGAGAAAGGGCAAATTGGAGATAGTGAAGAGGGGTAGGAAAGTGGTGTGCATAATTGGGCTGAAAAGCTGTGTGATATCTTGAAGGAATACACGGATAAGGGACAAATGAACAGTGCAACGTGGGTGAAACCGAGGGCAGGTTGAAGATATAGATTAGGTTGTAGAAGTGAAGCGCACAGTGCAGAGAGTGCAAAACTAAAAGCAATTGTTTGTGGCACAAAGAAAGGGTGACCCATCGTGTATTTGTATCCACCGGGCCACGCAGAGAGACCCATTTCCCTTGTGGACCCTCTGTCAACCTTTATAAGTGTTATATGACTCATTCAGAAGTGACTCTCAAAATTAAACACCATGCCTCATCAATTTCCTCCCTTCCAAACTCCACACAAAATTTCTCTCACGTCTTGTCTTACCTCAATCTTTTCTTCCCACAAGTAATCTTATTTACTAACCCCCATCACCTAATAAAAATTCAAACTTTAGTTTGCTACATTGTGAGAATACAGTTCCAGGTGCTTATCTAAATTTTAGTTCATTAAGAGATCTTAGACCCATCTACACTTGTCGGTTAACTCAACCTTTTATATCTTACTTGTCTACATACGTAAGGATTTTAAATTTCGACCATAGTTCTAAACTACATCTGCAAGTGTGTGTTTTTTTGTGTTGAACTTGAAAAGGGAGAAATCTGGAATCAGCTGAGTTTTTTGACGGTCCAACACGCGCTAAAACCTCTTACAATGAGAGTTAACTCGGCACAGAATGATAATTCTGGGAAGGAGAGCAGCTCGACCTCGCCGTTATCACCGTCGGAGGCGGCGGCGCTGTCAGAGTTCAAACCGGAGAAGCGCAACCGGGACTCGAACAAGCACCCGGTGTACCGAGGGGTGCGCATGCGGAACTGGGGAAAATGGGTGTCGGAAATCCGCGAGCCGCGGAAGAAATCGAGAATATGGCTGGGGACATTCCCGACGCCGGAAATGGCGGCGAGGGCGCATGACGTGGCAGCGCTGAGCATAAAGGGGAACAGCGCCATCCTCAACTTCCCCGAACTCGCCACCTCGCTTCCGCGTCCCGTGTCGTTGGCCCCTCGCGACGTGCAAGCCGCAGCGGCCAAAGCGGCTCACATGGACTTCCCTCCTTCGTCCACGTCGTTATCATCATCGACATCATCGTTGGTGTCAACAACTTCCTCCTCCTCGTCTTTATCCTCGTTGGTTTCAACCGCGGACTTGTCCGCTGAGTCGGAGGAACTGAGCCAAATCATCGAGTTGCCGAGGTTGGAAACGAGTTACGAGTTGGGAAAGGAGTTTGTGTTCGCGGACTCGCAGGACACGTGGATGTATCAGTCACCGATACCTTGGTTGCAAACCACGTACGATGCTTCTCATGCCGACGATGATATTGCAGTGGCAGAGACTGGGCTTGTCACTAGTTTTAAGAGTTTTCTGTGGGATTACTGATATGATTTTCTTATCTCTTTCTGTTTTTTAAAGTGTTTGACAATGTTTAAGTGGACTGTTTGAAGTGTCTTTATGCTAATTTTTAATTGAAATCGAGTGTTTTGTCTCAATGATGTGATGTATTTTTATCACATATGCCAGATATTGTGAATATTATCTCATTCAAACTTTCGAATTCAGACTCTATTATACATCGAAGTTGATGTTTTAAACCGCTTCTGTCATAATATCTGTAATCTAATTACGGTTATAATATCCAACATAGAGTTTGTGATGGTGATAATGTGAACCTCGTTTTAATTAAAGACAAACAAAATACTTTGTTGCTTAAGTTTTGTTTTTTGTTTTTCCTTGTACTCTCAATTTGGCTGTGTTCTAAGCCATCTCAGGTCTTTTGTTGAGAGATTTTGGCACGGCTTTCTTTGTTTGATTTTCTGTTTTTTGTCTGCTCTGTTTATTCTATTATTCTGAATTTAAGCCTAACTGTTTAGGAGTGAACGGAGGAAAATTGTCATATTTTTCCAGTTTTGGCACAAAATATGAGTGCTCTGCTTCGTGCTTCGTGAAGAAGTCGACAATTCTGATGCCTTCTCCAACTTGGGCTGTCAATCAAAACTCGATTAATATCATGGTTACGTGTCTCTGTTTACGTATAATATCTTATCCATACGTTAACTTTTTATAATAACTTATCTTTTTTTATTACATCATAGAATACTATATATATTTTGTTAAACAAAACTTTTCATAATTACGTCAAACATTATCTAAGATTCTATAACAATATTTTTCCTTAACATGACACACGGTAACAGTGAATTGGATGTTTTTAGAAAAATAAATTACACTAACATGATTTATAAATTAACTTGTGATCTTATTTATGGAGCAATGACTACTTAAATCATATTGTCTCTATAATCAATTAAAAGGAGCAAAAATAGTTGTGTTCATATCCACTAAAAAAACGGACAATTTAATTTTAGATTTCTTTGAAATTATCTTCAAATTGTAATTTTGAAAATAATGTTTGGATTTAAAGATAGAGATTCTTTTTAATAATTAAAAGTAAATAAAATTTGAAAAATAAAACTTACTCATATTTAAATTTATCTTATCTATTATTGTTAGGATCTAGCACTTACCACTAAATCAAAAGCTATAGCTATTAGTTTGGGCACAACTCTTTTTTCAAAGAGTGTAACATAAGCCCAAGCGCGACTATTCGATCATGACCCTACCCACTCGGTCTCTGTCATGGGATAATTGATGTCATCTGCAACAATCTCCCCCTCAGCAATTGTCCTACTAGGAATCCTACTCTTAAATTGTAACTTAGCCCACTTGGCATCCGCCAAGGATAATTCATAGCATCAAACACTTACCACTAGGCAAAAGCTATAGCCATTAGCCAGGACACAACTCTTTTTACCTAAGAGTATTATATCCCAAGCGTCACGATTTGATTGTGACCCAACCATTTTGACCTCTACTACAGGACAATTGATGTCACCTGCAACAATCTTCTTGGAAAAAACACATCATCTATGAAGAATATTACTGTCTTTACCCTAAAGAATTACCATATTAACAAAGAAATAAGATAAAAAAGAGGGACACAAGAATTTAACGTGGAAATCCCAAAATCAGAGAAAAACCACGACCACCAAAGAATAAAACTATGTGAAAATTTGTATAACACATAGACTACCCTCCCATGCCCTTTGACCCTAAATACACTCACACTTCCCAAAGCAAGAATTAAACCCAAACCTCACAACACTCTACAAGAGTATAAGAAAAGTCAAATACGAGCTTAAAGTGTGTTTGACTGGGGTAAGGAACATCATGGACTTAGAGTCCATTATATAGTCACTAACACCCACTTCCTCACTTATCCTAGGTGATATGGTTTTTTCAAGACATATTATTTTTATAAGCCCACCAATTATTATTTTTATTTATATTTAAATGCGGAGATTACATCACGTGCTTTTATTTAAAGAAAATTGTTTTTCTTTTTAATTCAGTTAAGTTTTTGAACTTTAAGAAACAATACTAGGTTTAGTTTGGTACGACAATGCTTCTCCTTTATATGATATAAGTATATTAGGTCAAAAATTGGTAAAAGCACCAAAATGGTGCAATTTTTTTTTAGAATTATCAGAATGGGACAGATTAAAAAAAAAAATTATGAATGTGGGTAAGTTGTATCAAAGGTAGCACAACTTTAGGTCAATACATTTTTAAAATTGAAGTTGTGCCAAGTGGGCACTACTTTTGTTCAGTGCATTTTAAATTGAAGTCGTGCCAAATCGACATGACTTTAGTTCAGTTTTGATAGAAATTGTCCCAAATTTGCACGATTCACTTCAATGCATTTTAAACTAAAGTCGTGCAAAGTTGACACGAGTTTTATTCAATTTTAGTATTGGCACGACTTTAATTTAAAATGTTTTGAATTGAAATCATGTCAACTTGGCATGATTGCAACTTTAAAAATGCTTTGAACTAATGCCGTATCATATTGTCATATTGACAAGACTTACCCACTTTCGTAATTTTGAAACTGCTTCATTTTGATAGTTTTAAAAAAAAATTGCCGACTAAACTAGATGCTTTTCTAATTACTAGTATTAAGGTGCCCCTTCAATATTTGTTGGGAATTACCATCTAATATTAACTATGTTTCTTGTATGAAAATGAATTGTTGTGTAAGATCTTGCATGCTCCTACTCTAATGTTTGGTATGCTCTTGTGTGGCACTTGATTCAGCTATAGAAAGTGGGGTACCAATAGACACTACGACTCAAGTTAGTTATATAATTTAGGTGACAAGTATGTATATGTAAAACAAAAGGTAGTCTTTTACCCAGTGAAAGGTCCCATTTATGTACCTTATTAGTTGGACCCTTACATGGTTGAGCTTGTTGTCTCTATTTTTGAAATACATTCCTATTTTATGAAGATTTAGATATTGTAATAAATACCATAATGTAAATTGACATATTATTATCTTGTGCATGCTAGGATGATGTTGACTAACTTGACCCAACATGACCTCTTATGTATAGTGGTTTTAGTTCTAGGTTGGGATGACCCTAGTCCAATACAATACAATTACTTTTAAGCTAAAATTTAACATAGTATTTGGTCATTGTACTAATCACCTGATCTCACTAAGAAAATTCCAAGTTGTTTGCTTCTAATATTGAAATGTTCGAAAAATTAGAAATAAATTAATTAACTCATGTGACTGTGAATTTTTAAATATTTTAGCAAATTATTTGGATTAAAATTTATTTAATGTAATAATTTACCTCGTTATCTTAAAAAAAAATTTAATAATGAATTTAACTTAACTAAATATAAGTTTGTATTTAGTTACATAGTTATAGCTTAATATCCTTGTTATTTCTACTTTCTTTTTTCATGCGCTCGATAACATGTTAGAACATGGATGAATGTTATGGTGGCCATTTTCTTTGGAATGTTAACACTAAAAGCGATGTCAAATGTGTTATTTGAATGAGAAGAAAACGTTACTCTCGTGTTATTATTAATCATCCAAAGAACTGGGCTAAAAATCATCAGAAAACATCACTTTATGTGGAATATAGATGATGTTGTTTTTTAGTATAGAAGCAATGTTTCTATTGGAGCTTATATCGTTTCGTACTGGAATAAAAATGGTTAAGCAATTAATGAAAATAAATTTATTTTCAGACATGGATTTATCGCACTTCATTCTTGTTGACTAATCCCATTTATTGTATTCTCTAAATGTCTAGCCACCTCAAAATGTCTAGCCACCACTGTTTCTTTCTCATGTACAAACTTTCATAAAATATATGTAATGTCTATTTGTTTTTATAATTTTTTTCTTTAACTTTTAACTATTCGTAATTTTGGTTCTGGAATTTTCTTTATGTAATTTTGATTTCTTAATTTGTAATTGTCTACTATTTTCTTGAGTTTTATTTTTATAAATAGATTAAATCACTTTTAAAGTATATTTCATGAAACAATTGCATTTGCATACATTTATGTTATTCTAGGTTCCTTTTAGTTTTAGCTTTATTAGATTTCCTCCATTTCACAACACATTCAAGAACTCATTCATTTATCTTTGTCTATCTTTAGATTGATTCCTTGGTTGACCACTACACTGTATTAGTTAGTAAGAAAATCGAGTATTGACTAAATCTCTACACGATAAGAGCTTTATCAACGGGTTGTTCTTATCAGTTTATAATATTTCTCTATGTTGTTGCTTTTGTGAATTTTTTTCTCTTCATATGAATGCAACTTTGGTATTATTCTATTTCTGCTCTATTTCTGATTAATGAATCCAAATGGGGAGAAAAACTAAACATTACTGAACTGGATTTGACCTAATTCAAACGAAATCATGCTATGTGATAGGGGGAGTAATCATGATATATAAATATTGTTTTCTATCTTTTATAGGCTGACTTTATCAATATTTTTCATATCCTCAAGCTTGATAGTTATGATAACAACAATGGAACAATGGATGTTGACTTCATAAAATCAATGCATGTTGGCTACATCAAATCAGGGAGAGATTGTTAGCATAAAATGATTTTGGTGCATAGAGACTTGATGAAGTTGTGATGGATTGATGACGGTTTGATGAGGATATGAATAATTGATGAATGTTGATTGATCTGATCAAACTTGAAGTGGACATTTAACTAGAATACATGTAAAGTTCTTAGAGCTTGAAGTTGTAGCTTAACTTGAAGACTATTGGACATATAATAGGTGTCTTATGTTTGGTTGTAGTCTTTCAATATATTAAAATGGTTTTTAACATGTTAAATGACTTATTGTTACAATTTCACAAATAACATATTTGATTGGCTAGAATATTATTCAATCAACTGATTTCACTTAAATTCAAGTGAAATCAACCAATTGAACAAAAATTTCAACCTATTCAATATGTTAGCTAGCAGACTATAAAGCTTGGATTTTCAGAGAGAATGAAAAGAGATTCGTTTCTAGTGCAAAATCAGTTTGATACTTTAGGAAAATCTCGTTCTCTTTGAACTTCTTAGTGTTGGATTTGTGTGTGATCATTTTTGAAGGTTTGGAGTTGTGATTGTTCTTGGTTTGAGCTTGGAAGAGAGGTTCTTGGTTGGATAGGGAGAACCACCATCGAGGTTTAATCTATATGCTTTTGTGGTGTCTTGGTGGGATTCTAGGTTTGTAAGAAAGGTTCTTGATATGCTGTGTGAGGTTCTTGTGGGATTCAAGTGCCTTGGTGTTTTATTTTGATTTTCAAATATGTAATATTGTAAGGATTTTTGTAAAACTTTTGAAATAGTGGAAAGTTAAACTCAAGTTGCCATGACTTACTAGATGTAGCTTAGTTATGAATGCATTGGTTTAAACTTTTTTATCTTAATTTGTTCTTTGTTAAAATCATCAAGAAAATCAACTTAAATCAATCTTTCTTTGTAACTTGTACATATTTGTTTAATTTGTTGAGAAAACACTGGTTCTATAGTTAATTGAAAGTAATCTTGACTAGGAAATTTATCAAATTAAAAATCTTAAGTTAATTGAGTTTTCTGCATACTGACTATTAGTAATTCAATCTGTTGAATTATGGTGATTTATCTGAATACATTTGTTGGTATTTTTAATCCGCTAACTCTATTTTTAATTAGTTAAATTGTGTTATTAAGAAATGGTAGATTGAAATAACAAATTTTCACAAGTATAAAATTGAATCTAATTTCTTAAAAGGGCCAATTCAACCCCCCCCCCCCTCTTCTTGGCTAAACAATTCATTTATTTCTTACATCAAACACCAAATTGAAGAGAAAATTGAGTGCAAATGCACAAGAGAGAGGCAAAAAATAAGTCTTGGATTAAGCATTGTTTTGTAACTTGTTTTGTTTTCTTTGTTGTAGAGGATAATAGCTAAGTGTTTGGGAAGAGCCTTTGTGTTCTTCCATGTCTTAGCATTGTGCATTTCTTGTAATAGCTTGGTGTAGTCGATTAGTGTGTCTTGAGAGCCAAAGTTAACAAGCCTCACCATAGGATTCGCTTAGTTGCTTTACAATTCACATATTGGTGTAGCTTGGAAAAAGATCTCAAATTCTAAGCCTTACTACTTAGGAGTTCATTTTAGAGTAATTTGTTTTTTTTTTATTGAGAGTCTAGTCTTCTAAGTTCAAAATGATATCCTTTTGGGAAAAGTGGTGGAGTGAGTCATGAGATAAACTCTGGCTAGGTAAGACTTGGTACTTAATAGGTCCTAGTGACTCACCTCTCTTACCTAAGGGTGACCTTGTGAACACTTTTAAATCTTTAAATTCTAGGAAAACTTTTGAATTAAATCGTCTAGACACCTGTCTCCCTTTTGTGGAAGTGATTATGAGAAATCTCTTTCTTTGAAACCAATTTTTCAAGAACTAAGATAACTAAACCTATGGAGATAAGAGAAAGTTCAATTAAGAAGAAAAGATAAAATTCATAAAGAACTTCAACTTGCTATCCTAGTCGATAACCTTAGGGGATGAGATTAGGGGAATATTGCCAGCAATCTTTTGTAATTAGAAGGCAAAGAAAAGAACATACCTCTAAAGATACCAATGTTGACTTACCTTATTTCTATGGTAAGGATAATGTTGAGGCATACTTGGACTGCGAAATGAAGGTGGAGCTATTATTTGCATGTCACCAAGTTGGAGAAAAAAAAGAAAAGTGCCTTTAGCAACCCTTAGCTTCCAAGGGTATGCTATGTATTGGTATACCTCTTTAGTCTAAGAGAGGTGTCATCGCAATGATTCTTCCATTATATATTGGAATGAGCTTAGTCTATCCTTAGAAGGAGGCATATTCCATGCTACTACAATAGGAAACTCATGGATAAACTCCATAGACTTCAACAAAGGTTTCTAACTATAGAAGAATATAGGAAGAAAATAGAGTAGTATGTAAGAACCATGAAAATTTAATTAATTAAATAAATAATTAATTAATAAATTGATGACAAACGCCAGCCTTGGCCAAATGTAGACAAGAAGAGTGGTCCTCAACTATTGAGAGGGCCCAAGCTTTTATCTTTTGGGCCAACATTGTTTAAATACTAGATTAGGATTTTATTTTGGGCTTTGTATTTTGGGCCCAGTAAAATAGTGTTTTCTTTGGGCCTTGGGCCTTAGAGGAAATTGGGCTTTAGAAGTAATTTTTGACCAAAAAGGGGAATTGAGCCAAATGGGCCAAGAGTAGTGTGTCTACTTTAGCAAAGCCTACAAGCTTCTCAAACTTGCTCTCCAAGGATGAGAGTTAGCTTCCCATGGCAAGACAAGTGTGACTTGCTTAGGTGGCAAGTCACACCTCCCATATGCTCCTTTTTGGTTCCAAAATTCAACTTTCTAGACTCCCTTTTCCCTCCACTTTTTGGAGACTCCTTGGTCTCATTTTAGCCTATAAATAGAAGGCTTAGGAGATGTATTTTTGAGCTTGAAATTGATTAATGAATTGCTGCCCAAATTTGTGCACAAATCTCTTTTGAGCTCACCTTAGAGTAAACTCTTCTCTAGTTTACTCTAGTCTTCTTCCTTAGGAGTTGGCCTCACCTCTCTTAAGAATCCTTTCACC
>Ga0214545_1007126_pt1 | contig 18946 bp, 10 predicted proteins | sample CNSS4metaG_FD_160064 | JGI IMG/M metagenome (GOLD analysis project Ga0214545, IMG submission 160064) | Root nodule microbial communities from cowpea collected in UCLA plant growth center, Los Angeles, California, USA - CNSS4 | ecosystem: Host-associated > Plants > Roots > Nodule | place: USA...
CAAACATGCTCAATGCTTTAGATGCTATGAAAACATGCAAGAACATGAAAAAGATGATTAAAGCACAAGTTCTTGAAACTTTAAAATGAAAATGCAAGAGAGAAAGGTTAGAGAAGAGAGGACACCACGAATTTTTATACTGGTTCACTCAAACCTGAGCTACATCTAGTTTGTCAAGGCAACCTTAGCTTGACTTTGCACTATTTCAAAAGTTTTACAAAGTATCCACCCTTACACTTTCAAAATATGCAAAAACACCATAAAGGACTCTTGAATCACACAAGAATCACACCAGCACAGCAAGAACTCTCTTGCAGACCTGGAAAACCACCAAGCACACACACAAAGCTTGAGAAAGATCAAACCTCAGTGGTAGCACAACCTTGCCTACCACAAACCACTTTTTCCAAGCTTCAAACCAAGCCAAAAACTTCAAGAATTGATCCAAGATCAATCTTCAACAGCTGCAACACCTATGATCACGAAGGAGAGAGTTTCCACAAGTTTCCAGAACCAATTCGTGCTCTAAAATGATCAACAAACATCTCTTTCGAAAATCGCAGCTTTTATAGTCAAACTGTTACGAAATTCAACAGGTTGATTTTCAGATCAATCGGTTGATTTCACTTGACTTAAGTGAAATCAGTCGATTAAAAACTAAATCAACTGATTGAATTTGTTGCAGTTTAAGACTATTGCAGCCAACCTTTTAACCTGTTAAAAAACCATTCAACAGATTAAAAGAGACATTTTAACCTGTTGAAAAACCATTCAACAGATTAAAAACACAACAAAGACCAAACTACATCTAATTAATGCTTTAAGGTCTACAACATGAATTACAAACTACAAGCACACTTTCTTAATGATATAAGTACATGGAGAGCATACATTCCAACCTTGATCACCTTGGATATCATCAAATCTCTTTTCCTTCATCAATGTAGACTTCATTCCAATGTTTATGGCTTCAAGATAGTTCAAAAGAGCTTCATTCAATCTTCATCAAATCTTCAAGAAGCAAACCACCTTGGCTTCTCATGTCAACAACAACAACATTAGTGTTGTATGTGTAGGGTCTGCATTTTCAATAGTGTGAACGTGGCTGCATTTGACTGAAATGCCAACTTGAGACCACATGAATATTATTCTTTTAATGTTAAAGGTGAACTAGTACATGGCTTGAATTCTGGATTAGCTTATAATTTCACTCTTCTTTAATTCACTCACATAGCATTTTAGATCATCTTAGCTTGCATATTCATAAATCTGACCACGCATGTAGCAATCATCTAGGTTCATCCTCATGGCAGATTTATGTACTTGGTTTTAATTCTAGTTTTTAGTCTGGTTTTTATGATACGCATAAGCATTCACGCATGCTTTATTCATCTAGGTTCACTTTCATTCCCCTTTTAATCTAATGCACCATCCACCATTCCCATTCAGATTCCATATTACATCATGCATTTTGCATTGCATTCATTCTTATCATGGCATACTCTTAATTTAATTTACATTCTTGCATGTAGTTTAGTTTAGTTTGTGGAGTTAATCTATAACCTTGAGTTATTTCTTTTTGTTTGAATTGAATGTGTAACAGTTCAGTATTTTAAATGAATTTAGTTTTCTTAGTTTAGTACTTTGTAATTGCTTTTATTTCAGTTTCATTGTCTATCTTTTATGCTTTTAAAATTTTTCTCAAAACATGTATTTTGCATTCAATCAACTCATTGCAACAAAAGTAAAGGTGATTAATTTAGTTTTTTTGGATAGCTTAAGCAACAAAAGTTGTCTACCATTGTCCGATTCACATCCCTAATTCCTAATGAAGTTAAAATAACACTTAATTTACGTATATTTATTTATTTATTAATATCAATTATTAAATTTAGAATGAAATTGTTTAACTTTTAATATATATATATATATATATATATATATATATATATATATATATATATATATATATATATATAATTTACTACAATACTTATCCATCTGTTTACATTGAACAAATTGAATCAATTAATTGGGATCGCCAAATATTTCAATTTATTACATTAATTAAACGTTGTATCTTTTTTCTGTAACGCTTATATATTTAAACGAATATAAAATGAATTAAGAAGTTCTTAAATAACATTTTATTTAAAAAAATTATATATAATAAGGTAGTACATAAATTATAAATTTAAGTAAAAAAATTATGAATACGTATAACACTTATCTATGGAAATAAATTATGAAGTATAGAAATGACATTTTATTTGAAAACTTAATTTTAGTTTATATATCTATTTTTTTAACATCTGGATTATTAAATTAAATTTATGTGAACTTCTCTTGTTATATATATTATTAGAACCGTCAATTTGATCCATGTCTAATTTATCCACACTCCTTCTTATGAGTTAATCCATGTTCATATTTGAGTTGAGTTATTTCAAGTCTATAGTTGGGTGAAGTTGACCTAGGTCTAAGGATAGGACAAATCAGTTCTTATCGCAGGTTAAGATATGTCGTTTATCTCTTACCAAAGGTCGAGATGAGTTGGCTAGGACAATACATAAAAACAGTTAGTAAAGGCTAAACATCTAGAAAAGTCGACACAGGTCAAAAATCGAGACCAGTCAACCCGAGTCAAAGTTTGAGCCAAGTTTGCACATGTTAAAGGTCGATTTAAGCTAAATTTTTAGTTTTCATACTTATTGTTCCTTATTTGTGTTATAATATATTTTAAAAAATTAATTTTTTTCGTATTAGAAAAAACCTCGCGAGCTATACTCAACCAACGAAGTTTTCATGTAGCCCTATGGTTTTTCATTGGAGGCTTTTTCGTCCTTTGGATCCTTTTTAGTCCCATCCCATGCGAGTTGACGCTAAACCTAATAGTCTAGGTGAAATTGATAGGTTTAGACCTGTGATAGGTTCCAATGCTAAAAGTGTTCATCAACTCAATACAATTGTTTGTTGATTATTTTGTTTCACAAATAGCGAGAAAATATAAAGAGAATTTTGAAGAGAGAAGGAAAAGAAAAGAAAGAGTAACAACATAAGCAGAAAGAATTAAATGTTTGATGAGCATCGAAAAAGATATGTTGTAACTATGAAAGGAGAAAGAAGAAAACAAATAAAAAAGTAGTAGAAACTAAATTAGTGAAGAGAAAGAAATGAAAGAGAGGGATGAACAACCCAAATTCGAAAACAATGTCGCTGAAAAATAACAACTACTTTTGTCTCTCGCATCTAACCACAAAATTTTCATCACATGATCTTGAAAGCACATGTGACCTTTTATCTACGTGCTTTAAAATCTATTATAACTCATGTCATTCGATAGTGATTTTGCTGGTAGTTTGTATGGATCTCTTGGCCTATGCATATGACATAGACATTTGACTCTTCTAAAGAATGTGTGGATTATAAACGCTGTTTTTTGCACTAACTTTGTAATAAGTACCAAAATGTGTCTAAGATATACTTTTGCAAGCTACAAAATCCAATATATTCAAATAATTAATCAACTTCAAACATAATTTAGAGGTAACATTGTATAATATATGTTACCTGAATAGTGGATGTCTTAAAGTAATATATGATCATTTAAAAATAGTTTTTTTTCAATGAGATCATCTTTATCTTTTGTTGTTATTTGATTAGGAACCATTCCTGTTGGACATTTTTCCTATCAAGTCCAAACATGGATTATTTGTGAATTATTGAAACTTGTTTTTCAATTAAATTTTCAAAATTGGGGTTTCCTTTATAAATAAAGAAAAAAAAATAAAGCTTAGAAAATATATAATCAAAGAAAGATAAAAACTTAAAACTAAAACATTGAAAGATTTTAAACTTGAATTTTTTTTATGTAATTAAAGTTTTTTTATTATTTACCTGTAATCTATGGTTTTTTAGTAATGGATGGTCGAAAGTTGGTTATTTGTAAAATTCAGTGCAATCAACAATGTCTACAAACTTTATCTTTAAAATCTAAATGAAAATGAATAGAATTAGTAATCCATGCATAGGGATATGAAGTTAAATAAAAATATATATAAGAAAAATATGAAATACATACCTAACTCAAGACTTATGAATGTGCTTTAATTTCGTTTCTCTTCTTCAATTTCGTTTCCCTTCTAAATTCATATGGTTGCACATAATTTCGTTTATGGTTGGTTGTGAACTTGTAATGATTTTGCGAATTGGGGATTTAGGAATTTATGGTTGTTTGCGAATTAGTGATTTAGGGAAGAAGATGATGGATGTCATTCTTCAAGGTTTAATTTTGATGATGATAAAAACAAGTCTAAGAACTTAAAGTGATGACAAAAGATATTGGAAGACTTGTATTTTGTTTATGTATTATGATCAAGCCTTTGTAATAAGTCATGTTAGTGAATAATTTGTTTTTAGGACTTAGCTTATGCACAAAGATCACTTAGGAAATATTTTATTTTCTAAAAAGCTATGTGATAATCGATTACCACTAATGATATTTATTACCCAATTGAAATCAATTTTTTTAGAAGAGGCTATGTGATAATTGATTATCAGCTGGTAATCAATTATCATAGAAAAAAGGTTTTCCAAAAAGTTTTTGTGAAAATTGATTATCAAAGACAATTGTGACTTGATTCTTCAAATTCTTATACCTAATTTTGAATAAAAGTCTATATATTTTTGGCAAAACCTATTTCGAAAAGAACTTTTAATTGAGGTGTTTAGACTTGTGATTGCTAGAGAAACTCTTTGTGTCTGTGAAAAGGCACTTTGATAAACCTAGTGTGGATAGTGCGATAATTTTCATCAAGTGGGTTCTTGTGTGATTGAGTGCTGCTATTGTTAGGAGAAGTTGTTCATTCTATGTGGTTCAAAGGAGGTGTTTCATTCCTTGTGTGATTCAAGGAAGGTGTTTTGCATCTCTTGTGTCTTCAAGAGAGTTGTTCTCTAAACCTTAAACATTTTCTTTTGTGATTGTAAGTTTGGTTTATTTTTTGAGTTAATCCCTCTTTTGAGAGATTAACAACTGGACGTAGTGTTTTTTTGATCCGAACTAGTATAAAATATTCCTGTACAAATTTTCTAATCCCTACCCTCTTTATTTTATCGAAGTAATTAAAATAAGAGAAAAGGTTTTAATTGAACAATAATTTTTTAAAGAAAAATTTTAAAGCACAATTTTTATTAAAAACCCATTCATGCCCTCCCCCTTCCCTTCTTAGTTTTTTTTTTCAAATATGAATATTCCTCTACGTGATTCTAACAATTGGTATTATAGCTTGATTTGATAGTCATTCAAATTTTTCGAACATAGCTAGACAAAATCAAACTTTTAGAAAAGGGTGTGTGTATTAACAGACCTTTAGTTCTTACTGGTAAAATTATCCTTTATGCAAATTCAAGACTCTTGTAGAGTAGAATGAGTCATGTGATAAAAGGGGCAGGAGGTCTTGTGTTTAAGAACAACCACATGGTTCTTATGATGGTTAGAGGGACTAACCTAATGTGTGGTAGGTGTAAGACTCGTGAAATTTAATTAATTAAATAATTAATTAATTAATAAATGCGGGAAGGAGAATTAATTATGACATTAATTATGAGTGGAATGTTGTGAAAAAGTACTAGCTCAAATGTGTGAAAGGACTTGGGTTCGAGTCCTATGTATGCCATTTTGTATTCTTATTCATTGTTATTTTAATATAGCATGATCATGTGGTGAAATAATATGTTGATTGAATTATAACTGTTAGCATGAAATATGAATTGGCTTGGTGGTATGGTATTGATCTAAGCTTTGGTAGGGTGAGGGGTTTAAATCTTGGTGAACGTAAATTGAACACTTTTTAGTCATTTTTGGTTTTTGGCATGAAGGTGAAGGGTTAAGGTAAACCCTAAAGAAATGGCAGCCAAGAGGGGGAAGAGAGGCTGGAAACAGATCATAAAGGAGTCCATGAATGGCAATAAACATCGCCATTAAGTCTTAGGTCGTTTTGCATTATTACCTAGTTTTTAGGACACCTTTAAAAGGTCAAAGTGAGGTAAAGGGAATGGTTTTGGCAAGCTGAAAATATACCAGAGAGAGAGCACGAAAATCTGAAATTTCTGTGAGTTGGAGTGAGGTTTGAGAGGCAGAATAGAAAGGAACCAAAGAGGGTTGGTGATCAAAGGAGATTTCCTCAATTTATCAAGGTTGAAAGCTAAGGATCCAGGTTAGGGGAGTTTACTAGTTAGAACTTTAACAATTGTATTTGAATTGCTGAATTTATGTGTTGTTAATTTCTGTAAATTTCTGGTTGATTCTTTTGTGGTTCTGGAAAATTCTTAGAAACCGCCTGGCGGGCCGTTCATGGCCGCCAGTCTGCACATGCGATTGTACGTAATCAGGGTTCCTGGAAGAGGAACCGCCTGGCGGCACACTCCCGGCCACCAAGCGACGCTTGTAGTTTTAACCAATTCTGGGTTTGTCGGATGAAGCGCCTGGCGGTGTTGCTTGGACCGCCAGGCGGCGCGGGTCAAATTGGCTCGTTCTTGGTATTTCTGTGTTCTGGGCTGAGTTGGATCGGAGGGGAGGTTAGCTGTGTTCATGAAGAGAGGGTTTATGGTTACAAACTGTGAAAATTGGTGCGTATGGGAAGTGAGTTTTGATGGAACATTGGGCAGATGTTAGGGTTAAGGAGGTGGGGATCGTGAGTCTAGGAAAATCTGGTAGCGAAAAGTTAATTGGAGTAATTCTAGCGTGGAACGGTCCATTCATATTAATTAGTGGTGGCTCTATGATTGGGAGAGTGTGTATTATCTGTGCTAGGAAGATACTGGGCGAGAAGAGTAGGGCAGGTTAGGGATTTCTGGAAAACTACCAGAAACATTATGCACTGCCTGGCGGTACGAGTCTTACCGCCAGGCGCCACCTCAGGGAAAAACCAGAAGTTTAAACATTTCGGGAACTGTTGGAATTTTCGGGTGTTCGCGAGAGAGTGAGAACGCGGGTCACGGAGAGTTAGAAATGTTGACGCAAGGTTGATAGGGTATGGATCATGACTTTAAACCTGAAAGCAGGATAACTGGGGGTTAGTGGAAATTAAAGTTTGATAGTGTACAGATTACAGGTATAGTCTATCTATACTGGAATTGGTGGGGAGGTGGAGTTGGAAATCGTGTAAACTAATGGACTTGTTGATATGAGAGTGTGTGAGTTGGGAGGTTAATTGTTTCACCAGAATGTAGAGGAAAAATCTAGCTTGCAGTGGATTTACAATTGTGCATTGAAATAGCAAAATTGTTGGGGTCTAACGAGATAGATCATGAGCATAAGTTTGGGGCACTGCTGTAGACTGGGATTATAACCTTTGGACTTAGTATATAGGCAATAAGTGATGAATGCAAGTAATGGTACTTACAAATCAGACCAATACAGTGAGAGTTACTGTACTAATACGACGCTTGGCGGTGGAGGTGAGGCCGCCAGGCGGTAACAGTGAAACAGTGGGGTACTGGAGTTAGTGGCGCCGGGCGGAGAGGAGGTCTCGTCAGGCGGTAACGGTAATGCCATTGACTGCTGGATGCAGCATCTGCCTGGCGGTATGTATGGTCCCACCGGGCAGTAGTTCCAAAATTTGTGATTCACGAGGCGCTCGAAGCCTGGCGGTACGTGTCCCCCGCCAGGCGGTCTGGAAGCTGTGGCACCTAGCGGTACTTGTCCCCCGCTAGGCGATTTGGCTGCTGTAAGTCCTAGTTGGTGGACTCTGTAGGGTGTTCTACAAGGCTTTTGGTGGTGCTTTAAAGGTAAGATTGCTGGGTTCCTTGAGTTGAACTCGGAACGTATCCCTTGAGTTGAGCTCGAGATAGGGGTTAAGCACGTACATTCCTCGAGTTGAGTTCGGAATGGCATCCCTCGAGTTGAGCTCGGGATGGCGGATGATCACGAGGAACCCTTGAGTTGAGCTCGGGTTGGCAAGTGTTGCCGGTGTGAGTGTGTTGGTTGTGGCCAGTAAGGATGGGTCCAGTTAGATTGCCCTCCTCAGTTGTTGACTGACGAGTTTGGTAGTCTTGGGACATTACGGACTATGTTCGTAATTGGGAACTCCACCTGGCGTTGCGGTGTGTGATCCGTGGCAATGGTTCCCGCACGTGCTTTGTCGGTTGTGACCGATAGGTTTGGCAACAAATTACCTTGAGGTATTCACTAGAAGAGGTAGAACCCGAAGGGTCTGGTTGTGGCCAGACGTTAGAGAATTGGTTACGAGATGGTACTTTGATATTTGTAGAGCTTATGTCTATTAAATTGATTATATGATATCTATGATGATGTATGTTATTTTCATAAGCTCACCCTATCTGCTTGTGTTTGGCGATGATCGTGTACGCGGTACTCGTGAGCAGAGGATGTTGATGCAGGTGGAGCAGGTGGTGCTTAGTCGCGAGTGGGGGTCCTACTGGGGGAACTTCCTATATTTACTTTATTTGTTTTTGGAAACTGTTGTAAACCCTGATGGGTGAAACTATAACATTGTTGTTTTGGTTTATGGAATAGATGTTTACAAACTTTATGCGAACATTTAATAAATTTTAAACTTCCCACGTTTTTGGGAAATGAGGTTATTCATAAATGCAATGTCTTTATATATTTAATCGTTTTATTTATTTAAACCAGTAATATCCTGTCGGGATGTTACAGTAGGGTGAAACCCATTGACAATGACTCTGCAGGTAGTAAAGGGTATCACAAGTGCAAAAGCCACCAAGAATCATACATCAATGTCTAGATCCAGATAATTGAGTTTAGAGTATCATCATGTGTGATGAGTTAGTTGATATTGCTTAGCTTGGTGTAATTGGCGCAATGTACTAAAATTCTTTTGAGTGTTATATATATGTATATATGTGTATTTTTTTTTTTGCAATTAGCTTACCCTTTTATGTGTTTATGTACTTGTGTTATTCTCTCATTTTGCAATGATCACCATTATTTAGTGTGAGGAGATGAGGATTTAAGTGTAGCTCCCTAGCAGTGGTGATGACAGTGCAATTATTTAGGTTTTAGTTAGCATTTTTCTACTCGTTAACTTTTGAAAAACTCGGTAGTTACCGCCCTCTTTAGCTTATATTCTTGGGATGGATTTGAATTTATTTTGGTTACGGTTTTACCTTTAAGGATGACTGTAAATGATGTTATTTGTATACTTTATGTATGCTTTTTGGATAGCAATTATATAAGATCTTATTAGGTAGTTTTGGGTTATTTTATTTTGGGGTGTTACATTTTTGGTATCCGAGCATAATTCCTTAGAAAACCTGTAGGTATGGGCATGCTTAGTTTTGTTCTACATTCTTTGTAATGTTTTGGATAGTTTGTTAGCTTCCTTGAGTTAAACTAATGGTTTTCCTTGTGTGAGCAGAGTTAAGGCACCTAGGCTACCTCCTCCACCCCCTCCAACCTCGAATATGCTAGATTTGGCAAAAGCAATTGAGACCATGGCGACGACTCTCTAGTAGCAGAGTGCTACCATGATGCAACAAAATCAGGTGACCATGTAGTAGATGGAAGCCTCTAAGCTGTCTTTTGAGGCAGCCTAGGAGCGGCACCTGAAGGCATTAAGGCAGTTAGAGGAAAATACAACAACAACTGATCCTTCCCAAAGCTCTACCCCCTCCACCAAAGTAGTAGAATTTGGAGGATTTTCTACAGCATCACCTAACAAAGTTCAATGGAAAGATAACCCCAGATGAAGCAGATCAGTGGATGAATGATATGGAGAGATTTTTTGATGCTAAGAGGTGCTCTGATGAGAATAAACTGGCTTATAGCATTTACATGCTCACTGGAGAAGCAGAGCATTGGTGGGCTAGCATGAAGATGGTGCTAGAGGAAAAGGCACAAGTGGTGACTTGGGTTTTCCTTGATGAGTATTACCTAGACAACATAAGATATGTCAAAGAAGTGGAGTTCCTAAAGCTTGTGCAAGGGAACATGTCTGTTGCTGAGTATGCCAAAAGGTTTAAACACCTAGGTCGTTTGCACACCATAACAGTGGATGAAGAATGGTGTTGCAGGAAGTTTGAAAATGATTTGAAAGGTCATATCAAGTTGATGGTGGCACCTCTCTCTATTAATGAATTCCCGCCTTAGTAGAAAAGGACAAAGTAATGAAAAAGTTGAAGGCTGAAGCTGAAATAAATATATAACAATGTCAGTGATTCAGAAAGCAAACAGTTGTCTAAATTTCCAATATATATTCAGAAAGCAATAAAATTATATAAATGGATAATTATTTTACTGTACACATGTAAATTTTACTCTACATATTCAGAAAGCAATGGAATAATTTAAGATTTGAAAGTACCTGCAACACTCAATAAAAGGAAGCAATGGTTCACTAACACAAGCCACCAAGTTGTCAACAAGATGTGTTCTATTTTCATGTAAAAAAACGAGATTAACCGGGGCATTTCTTAGCCTCCTAAGCCATTGTATCAATGTTTGTTCCTCCAAAACCTGCAGCCTGAACAAATCCCACCACATGTTACGACTCTTAAACTCGAAGCTTTCAAGAAAATGTGATTGATTCTCTTGAAAATCAAAGTAAAATTGATATTAAAATTTTTTAAAATGTTTAATAAAAAGTCATATCATCAATTAAATATAAATAAAGTGAAAAAATGATAAATTAAATTTGCATTATGTATACTTAAAGATAAAATAAGGAAACATCATTTACAAACCAAAAATTATCTATTAGTTAGGATTACTAAAAATAGATACATTCCATTTGAAGAACACATTATTTATTCTTCAAACATATTAAGAGGTAAAATTATTATTTGCTAATACATCTACAACACAGGTTAAGACACATATTACATCAGAACCTATTTAAATACTACTCTCCTTAGATATTTCTAAAATCATATAAATCTTCAATAAACTAAAATTAATTTATAACTAAAAAGTTTTAAAACAATAATCACGAATAAATTAACTTTAATTCGTCAAAAACTTGTTTAACTTATCCTTGTTTTGCTATTGGAGAAATTTATCCAATCAAACTTCTAATCAACTTCATTGATTAAACTTGGAGATATGTTATGAATAGGCAGATAACTCTACAACATATTAAAAAATATTTACACAACAATAAAACAAAGAAAAAGCCAAATGATAAAAACAATGCAAGATGTGAAGGAGGCAGAAGATAAGAATGACATTTCAGATCTTTCATACATAATTCAGATGCACTAAAATTCATTTCCGAGACTTCATCCCCTATTTACTTATATTGAATAGTTGAAACCATGTTGGGGAATTAGAAATCAGTCATTCAATGAGTCCTATTAATGATGGCAGTCCACATGCATACCCTGCTTGTAAATACATGAGGAAACTAAGTTTTCGTCAAAAAAATTATAACTAAGATCATAAAATGGCTACACAACTTCAAAGATGAAAGTGGACAAACTATATGATCGAGTCCATGCTAGAAAGAGTTTCGAACCCAATTCTGGCCTTCTTTTTGCAAAGTTGAACATGAATGTACACATAATTATAGTTGGTTCTGCTATTCCAAGAATCAGTAAAGGTTTGCCACCTATAATAGACTATATAATTCCACACAATGCAGTAGATGCTAAAGTTTTAACATCAGTAAGTACTCCATCTGGAAATTGTTGGAACACAGAAAATAAAAAATTGAACTGCACTATATCATTGTTTCTGCATTTACCTAATCAGCTATCTTAACATAAACAAATTTCCATACGGACAAAACCGTAGAAAATATGGGATGAGTAACAAGCATTGTACCCATTTCAAAGTGGAAATTAAAAGGTCACATCAACAAAATTTTTCTTGAAAGTATCCATTTTCAATCACAATTTTTTCATCATTCAACAAATTGAAATAAAAAATCTTCTTTAAATAATCCATACATATACCTGAACTTCTTAAGTAGAGACGAGAGCGAGACGAGTTACGGCGATGACGAGAGCGAGACGAGTTACAACGACGACGAGAGCAACACGAGTTTCGGTGACGACTTGTTATCTGAAACTTGTGATCATCGGTGTCATCGAGATGAATGCACTTGCCAAGGATGAAAGGCGTGGGGGATGGAGGATCGACTTGTGATCGGAGACGGTGGAAAATGTTGTCGGTGTGGTGCTGGTGGCAACGATGATAGAAGGCTTGGTTTGGCAGACATGCCCAAATCTGGATTTGCTCCTTATGAATTTCATTAGAGATTTGGATTTCACAGAAAAAGAAGGGAAAACAAAAAGTGTTTTCTTGAGAGCGGTGGAGAAAGAACGAGCACCTGAAATAAAATTATTAGAAATTATAAAAAAAAACGAAAAATATAAAAGCGAGAAATTTCAAATTGATAAATTTTACCAGGATTTTCTAAAAAACCATGGACACTTACTAGAGGTTTTTAAAACCTCAACGATGTTTATCTTTTACTGGAATTATTATAACCACCTGTAACGAACCTCCATTAAAACTAAATATTTTTGCAGTGGTAAGATATCAATTATACTTTTGGTTAGGTTTATACTTAATGTGTGATCAATAAGGGTTAATATTAACAAGAGGAAAATTAAAATACGGATTTTAAGTGTTTTGTGAAACATGATAGAATCTTTCTTTTTCTTATTCTTCATATTTTCAAACAAAAAGTTAACTTTTGCATCCATATATTCTGGATATTAAAACTAAATTATCATGGTGCAGTGTACATTTTAAAATTATAGGTTATGCAAGTGAGAAGTCTTGTACAACCTTTATCATGATTTGTTAATTTTCAAATGATGTAGATAATAGTCTTAATCTATGAATATACTTATTAGAAAGTTATGATATAAAAATAGAAAGATAGTAGTAAGAAATTCAACAACTAGTTAATTGGGAACACTACTGAAAGTTTAAGTTTAAGTTCATCCACAAGTTTATAAATTGAATGAAATGAAAATTATTTATTAAGGGTAGCCATAATAAATGAAAGGGAAATGAAATTTCCCCTAACAAAATCAATGTGTGAACATATCATTTCGAAATAATTTTAGTAGTTCCTTATAAAACTTACCAATGGTTGAACCATAGTAATAACTTGAAATAAATACATGGGCAATGATATTTTAACCTGGTATTTTTTTACCTTTTTTTTTAACCCGTCTAGGTGTTACTGTTTTGTGGCATTTTTGTTTTTTTTTTCAATAATTTTAAATTGTGTGATGTGGCAATGTAATTGGGTGTTGGAGTGGAGAAATAGATGGAGAATGCGAGCGAAACGGTTCCCATCACTGAAGGTTCAGATTCAAGTCTTTCTTCGTCTTGTAACAGCAACGGAAGTGTTTATGGCAAAGACAATTCCTTTTCTCTGCTAAGGTACACTTCCTCTTTCGTTTTCATCTTTTCTCGCTTCCGTCTAATATCTTTGGTTCCTCTTCGAATTCGTTGCAGGAACTGCTTGCCATTGAAATTTGCAACACCTTTTGCTCAAAAAGTCTCCAACTTTAATCTCCATCTCCCTCTTCAACCATACACGTTTCTTGTTTCTCTCATCCCTTTTCTGATCCTTTAACCTTTTTGCCTTAATTTCTGAACTGATAGCAAAAGTTTAGCGTTGACAAACATTGGTTTTCAAATAATTTTTTTATGCATTAAGAGGTATGATAATTTTGAACAAAAATCTTGTCATTACGTTCGTGGAATTTGTAACTTTCCTTAGTTTTTATTGTCTTTCCACTTTTTTTTCATTTAAATTTTAGGGAACGCCATCTAGTGCAAAAAATCTTCAACATTGGGTCATTTTTTCACCATTTTTTATGTTGCAAGGAACTGGGATTTGGTTTGCTGCATATAGGTTAATAGAGAAGATAGTTCTTTTATGGAGATATTCCTGAAAGATACTCATCTATAGCATCAAAATCTCGTGAGTGCTTTGGGTTCTTTCGACCTGGCTCAAGGTATTGATTTTAATCTTTTTGGCTTTAAAAGGATTTTGTCTTTGGTAGATGACATGCTGAATTTATAGTAAATAGTTTCTTATTGTCTATACTTCCTCTCTTAATAGGTGACTTGGTTGGTTGGTGGTCAATAGATGAAGGAAGTAAAGGGGAAGAAGTTAGACTCTTGTTTTTTTTTTGGAGTTTTGGGTTAGTACGCTTCCCTTACCCTAAAACTACATATGTTTAACGTCAAAAGTCATTTTTTGCCATGCTTATGAGTAACTTTTGAATCTTATAGTTATCAATTGCATACCTTTCTCTTTGAAGTCTTGAATTGGTAGTGTAGCAGTTTTTTTGTTAAAAAATTAGCAAAGTTTGTCGTGCGCTTGCAATAAAACAATCTCTTCTACTCTCAAATGACTTTGATGACATTAAATATTTTCCCTTGTATTCGTTGTTGTTATCTTCGCAAGTATGTAACATTAATCAAGCTTACCTCTAATGATATGTCATTTGATTTACTATTTAGGTATAATTCTTTTACCCCGATACCCTAATACAGTCAAGAAAATCTCTAAAGCAAATATGGTTGAGGAGGTACATACATTAATTTGCTTTTGTCAAAATAAATAGTTACCTTAAGTATTTTTTATGATATTGCTTCGTCGTTTATAAGAATATCTCCATTTACACAAGTAGGTTTAATCTTTTTCATATGTTTTATCATCGATGTTCTTTATAACATGCAAATTTGGAGATTACAAGCTGCATTAGGTGAGCAAACAGATGTTACAAAATTTAGCTAGGAGGAGTAAGAAAGGCTTCAAAGTAGAACATTCTCTACCTTATTGAATGTTTTTGACATTATGTACATTATCAACTTTTTATGAAGTATAATCTTCAGGTTCATTGGTCAATAGGCTAATATGAATTATGCTGGTTTTGAACCATTTTTCTATTGCGAGGATATAAATGTGTTATTTTTGCTCATTAATTGTTAATCTACTAAATGCTTATTAAATATAGTCATGAAAAGTTACACAAACTCGTTTATAAAACCACAAGATCACATCTCAAAGGCCATCTCAATATCATAGTATCATTTCTTCATTAACTATCTTTCTGTGTACAACTACTAAGATTTTGTCCGTAATATTTAAGATTTTCCAATGATGATTCTAAATACGATGTTAATTTTCATCAAGTGTTTCACAAAGTAACGTTGAATCATACCACACAAAGGCACATTTCAAAGGTCATTTCATCAGCACATAATTAGTGACCACAGTAAGTGTTTTTTTGTATACAACTATTTGCCTTGTTTTTTTGCAAGCTTTTGTACACTTTTACCCCTCAGTCAATTAAGTAGTCTCTTCAACAGTAAATGATGATATTTAATTTTCATTAATTATTTCACAAAGTAAACGTTGAATCATACGAGAAACCAAAAATGCACATTTCAAAGGTGATCTCATTACCACACCACCAATGACCACATTAAGTGATTTTCTGTGTACAACTATCTGTCTTTTTTTTTTCTTGGTAAGATTTTGTATACATCTCCTTCCCTCAATCAATAAAGTAGTTTTCTTAACAGTAGTTTCCTCAACACTCAACATCACCAATTACCACATTAAGTGGCTTTCTGTGTACAAATATCTACCTTTTTTTGAGTAAGATTTTGTACACATCTCCTTCCCCTTAGACAATTAAGTAGTTTCGTCAACAATAATTTCCTCAACAGCACCAATCACCACATTAAGGTGCTTTCTATATACAACTATCTACCTTTTCCTTTGTAGGATTTTGTACACATCTTCCTCTCAGTCAATTAATTAATTTCCTCAACAATACATGATTAATTCTTATATGATATACATTTTCATTAATTACTTCACGAAATAAATGTTGAATCATACCACAAATGCACATTTCAAAGGCCATCTCATTACCACACCACCCATGACCACATTGTCTTTTTGTGTACAACTATGTCTTTGTCCTTGAAAAATTTTGTACACATCTCCTTGCCCTCAGTCAATTAAGTAGTTTCCTCTATAATAATTTCCTCAACACCACCACCAATTACCACATTATGTGGCTTTCTGTGTACAATTATCTATCTTTTCCTTGGTAGGATTTTGTACACATCTCCTTTCTCTCAGTCAATTAAGTAATTTCCTCAACAGTAAATAATTATTTTCCATATGATATAAATTTTCATTAATTGCTTCATGAAGTAAATGTTGAATCATACAAATGCACATTTCAAAGGTCATCTCATTACCACACATCATCTTTCTATGTACAATTATATTTTTTCCCTTGAAAAGTTTTGTACACATCTCCATCTCTGTCAATTAAGTATTTTTCTCCACCGTAAATGGTTATTTTTGTACGATATTAATTTTCATTAATTGATTCAAGAAATAAACGTTCACTCATAACATAAATGCACATTTATAAGGCTTTTTCATTACCATATTGTCATTAATAGTACATTTATAAGGCTTCCCCGTCACCGCACCATGCCTTTTTGTGTACAACTATTTGTCTTTTTTTGTTCAAGATTATGTACACATGGATTTGCTCATTCAATTAAGTATTTTCCTCAAAAGTATATAGTTATTCTCAATACAATATTAATTTGTATTAATTGGTTCACAAGATAAACATTCATGGATAACATGCACATTTCAAACAGCCTCATTATCAACACTATTAGTAATAGTAAGTGTATTTCAATGTATAACTATCTGTCTTTTTTTTTAATAAGATTTTATACACATGGACTTCCTCATGATCACACTTGTAGTTACAATACTAAGTGTATTTCTACATACAACTATCTATTTTTTTTATTTTTAAGATTTTGTGTGCAAATCTATATACATCACTTTTTACATAAAAGAAATGTACTTAGAAACTAATTCATGATATACATGTACTAGCAATAATTCTAAACTAAACATCAATATCATATTCTATTTAGTAAAATGTTAAAAAACGTTACTTACTCAAGCCTTGCATTCCTCCAAAAACTTCCGTATTAGAACGCTTACTTAGTCATCATAAACTAACTCAACTTCAAAAACAAAGGTTACTTACAATTAAAACGAAAAATTATAAATGGACATAAATTAAAACAAAAAGATAGTAAAACTTGTTGGAAAAAAATTTAAATGGAAATTACAATTATAGGATATCATAATATGAAATTCTTTTGATATGGCCAAGAACCTATTGTTCAAATATGAAAATAATTCATTATGCAAGGATATCATCACTCAATAACACTCAATAATGACAATAATTGTGGTAGAAGCATTTGAAATTTTAATTGGTGTTGTTACATAATGTGAATAGTAGCTAGTCAAAATAATGGAGAGTTCAAGTACCGGTTAAAGCCCTCATTTTGGGTGGATATGAAAGTTAAAGGTAGGTAGCTAGCTAAATGGTCATACTATATTTTATTTGGATAATGATATTTTGACTTTTTTTTACCCATTTTTAACCCACCATTCTAATCACTCTTAGATCGTCATATCACACCACTAAAAAAATCGAAATAGATAATTGAAAGATGATTGAAATGATGGGTTAAAAGTGGATAAAAAAAAGTAAGTCAAATATATCATTATCCATTTTATTTTTTAGAGAGATTAAGATTGCATGCACGTACACATGGGATAGATGGAGTTTGAATTATTTAAGTATTGTATGCAAAGTAGTGCAATAGATGGATGATCTTGTATAAAATAGAGTTATATGGAGCAATAATATAAGGTGTTAGAACACAACGATGTCCGTGACATATATATATATATATATATATATATATATATATATATATAAGAGACCAAGTACACGAGCAAATAAGGTGATAATAAAGAGAAAGTGATATAAAGCAAGACAAATAGGGGCGACAATGGTACCCGCACTATGAAACATGACCTTGCATATGGAGTTTCTTGATTGATAGTAAAAAACATGTTCCCTGCTTCATCCTTAACAAGCCTACTAAACCACAACCTTTACAAGTATTGTGAGAGTGTTATGTATTCTAGATGAACAAAAGCAAATTGGAAAGATACTACAACACAACAGCCAAAAACACTTGTAACTTCAGTTTTCAATAACAACAAAAGACCAATACAAACATATTCAATGCAAATCCTATCTTGAAGGAAAATATTATAAATATAACAACAAAGTGTGAAAGAAAAGAGTACCTTCTTATGCACAATAAAGGAACAAACTCCATTAAATGATGAACAAGTATATATATTATTCTACAAAAATAAGAAAAAGAACAGAGAAAAAAAGAACTCTTCGGTATTTAAAGTGAAATAACAACTAGAAAACAGAAGACAAAATCATATCAAAGTCATGAAAAGTAATCTACTTGTCTATTTTCCAAAGTTCAACTCTTACTTGATCTACTTTCACCAACTTAGGAAGTAAAAAAGGAAATGAGGAAACATCGAAGTAGATTGTAGAATTTGGGAACATAAAGCAAACACATATGTGATGTAGAACTGTTGCAGCTCTATTGCAACATTGTTGTAGCAAATGCAAACACGCGAAGCAAACCCATCAACGCAGATGCTAGAACCACTGGACGGGCAAAGCAAATGGTCTTAGGCGCATCATAGCTTTCGAAAAATGCAGCACTTGAAACTAAATCTCTTCAAAAAATCAAACATCAAAGAGGGGAAATGTTAGAAACTGTTAAAATCTAGAAGAAAGACTAATAATGAATACTGTGAAAGCATATTGTATTGATATGTGAAAGGAAGAGTATTTATACAGAGAAATGGTAGGTGCTACTGATTTAATAACAGAATAAACCAATAAAACTAACTAACGGACATAACTACTTGACTTAATGCTTTAACACTCTCCCTTAAGTCAAGTACTTAAGAGATACAACTCCAATTTGTCTTCTCAAGTCTTCAAATCTTTCATTCTTTAGGGCCTTGGTCAGTATATCTGCCAGCTG
>Ga0214545_1007135_pt1 | contig 18930 bp, 16 predicted proteins | sample CNSS4metaG_FD_160064 | JGI IMG/M metagenome (GOLD analysis project Ga0214545, IMG submission 160064) | Root nodule microbial communities from cowpea collected in UCLA plant growth center, Los Angeles, California, USA - CNSS4 | ecosystem: Host-associated > Plants > Roots > Nodule | place: USA...
TAGGCAAAAATCTAGAACATTCCACACAAGTTGTGGCTAGCACTTTCTAGAATACTCTATAGGTCTATAAATACCCATGTACTCAATCATTTGATGAAGGCCAAGAACTAAGATCACATCTAACACACCACTCTCACTACTACAACTACATACTCCTTCCAACTACAACTTTCACACTCTACTATCTACACATTTTCTCTATCCCTTCAATTACCCCTTTCACAACCTTTGAAATACTAACACTTTTTCTCTTCTTAGCAGTTGAGGTGTGAGTAGGATTTTGTGAGTTCTCCATCTGTTTTTTTTTCTTTCTTATATCTAGTTTAAAATCGTTTGGTAGAGATGAACGAGTGTAATAAATTTCTTTAATCTCAATAAAATAGTTATATGTTATTTTACTTTACCTTTCTATCGTAATAAATACATATATAAATTTAATGAAAAATATGGTAAAAAAGATGGGAATAATTGACAAAAACATCGGGATCAAAGAAAGAAAATGTTAAGCACCCATGACAAACAATACCACAAAGTACTTATTATATATGTTATTTTGTTATTATTTTGGTTTCTCTTTTATATTTGTTGAAGGCCGACAATATAGGGGAGACGTTAATTAATGTTTATTGTCCTTGGCAACAAATGTAAATTAACGTATGTTATAAATACAACAAATGTTAATTTATATCTGTTTTAGGGAGAACATTAGTAATTTGTTGTCTTTTATTTTTTAATTTTTTTTGTCAGCTAGATGTATATCTTCATTTTCTTTCTCTTGAAAAGAATTTGACCTCGAATATAAAGGATTTGCCTCATCATCAATTCTACCCGCAAAAGGAATAAGGTCAATGACATTAAAGGTGGCATTAACTTCATACTCATCAAGCAACTCTTGCCGATAATCATTATTGTTGATTCTCTTAAGGAATCTAAAAGGACCATCTTCTCGGGGACTAAGTTTGGACCTTCTTTGCTTAGGAAATCTATCTTTAATAAAGTGCAACCAAAGCCAATCTCCTTACTCAAGGATGAACACTCTCTTTCCCCAATTGTTGTACCTTGTGTACCTCTCAGTTTGTTGTTGAATTTGAATTTTAACCCTCTCAGTTTCTTGATAAATTCAGATTTAGCTATCCCACTTCTTTGTGAACAAAGCCAAAAGATGTACGAAGTCGTATTAAATCCAATGGAGTATGAGGATTAAAACCATAAACATCCTCAAAAGGAGAGATTTTAGTAGTCCTATGAACTATCCTATTGTAAGCAAACTCAATATGGGAAAGGTACACATCCAAAGATTTGTGGTTACCTTTCAAGATTGCCCTTAATATAGTGGAGAGAGACCTATTGACAAATTATGTTTGCCCATCGGTTTGTGGGTGACAAGAAGTAGAAAAGTTAAGCTTTGTTTCTAGTCTTGGCCAAAGAGTTTTCTAAAAGTGACTAAGGAACTTGGAGTCTCTATCTAACACTATGGTGCGAGGTATTCCTTGAAGTCTCACCATATCTCCAAAGAAGAGCCTAATAATGTTGTTTAAATCATCCACTTTGTGATAAGGTATAAAATGTGTCATTTTACTAAAACTATCAACCACCAAAAAAAATGAAATCACATCCCCTTTGGGGTTTTAGGAGACCAAGAACAAAGTCCATGCTAATATCTTCGTAAGGAGTTGAAGCAACAAGTAAGGGGGTGCAAAGTCCATGAAGCATTGTCCTAGATTTAAATTGTAAACATGAGATGCATTTATGATAATGTCTTTGGAAACCCTTCCTCATATGTGTTCAATTTTTGTTTCCTTAAGCAAACTAAGGGTCCTCTCTACCCTAAAATGGCCCATTAGTCCCCCCTTATTTGTTTCTTGACAAAGAGCTTTCTCTATGACCCTTGAGGTATACAATTGTTTCCCTCTTTAAACAAATACTTCTCATCCACAAAGAAACCCTCTTGTGCTCTCTCTAAACACTCAACATAGGTTGAGGAAAACATATATTTCTTTAATGTGATCAAATCCAAGAATTTGGGCTCCCAATTTTGAAAACAAAGTATGCCTTCTTGACAAGGCATCAACCATAATATTACCTTTTCCCCTCTTGTACTTAATCACATAGGAAAAATTGTCCAATAATTCTATCAACTTAGGGTGTTTTTTATTCAACTTGTGTTGGCCCTTCAAGTATTTAACTGAATCATGGTCACTATGAATGATAAACTCCTCAAACACTAGGCAGTGTTCCCAAGTTTGAAGGGCTCTCATTGAAGCATACATATATTTTTCATAGGTGAAGTAGTTGACGAAGGCATCATGAAGTTTTTCTTTGAAGTAAGCAATTGGGTGACCTTGTTGCAATAACACTACACCTAAGCCTACACCAGATGCATGACACTCAAGCTCAAGAACTATTTTAAAAGCCAAGTAAGGCTAGAATGTATGCATTATGAGTTTTTCCTTGAGTTGCTAAAAAGTAGTATCTTATTTTACCACCAAACTAAAAGACACATCCTTCTTCATCAACCCATTGAGTTATGAGGCAAGACTAGAGAAGTTAGGAACAAAGCTCCTATAAAAACTTGCCAACCCATGGAAGCTCCTAACCTCTCATACATTTTTGGGAGTAGACCACTCTTGAATGACCTTTATTTTCTCAGGATCTACATGAACCTATGCTTATTTGCTACAAATCTTAAGAAAATGACAGTATCTACACAAAAAGCGCATTTTTATATGTTTGCAAAAAGTTTATTTTCCCTAAGAATCACAAGGACAGACCTAAGATGACCTACATGCTCATGCAAACTCTTACTATACAATAAATTATCATCAAAGTAAACAACTACAAACTTACCTATGCAATCCCTAAGAACATGATTCATAAGCCTCATGAATGTGTTAGGTGCATTAGTAAGCCCAAAGGGCATCACCGACCAGTTATATAGTTCATATTCAGTTTTAAAGATAGTTTTCAACTTATCACCCTCTTTGATTCTTATTTGGTGATAACCACTATCTACACAAAAAGTTCATTTTTATATGTTTGCAAAAAGTTTATTTTCCCTAAGAATGGCAAGGACAGACCTAAGATGACCTACATGTTCATGCAAACTCTTACTATACACTAAATTATCATCAAAGTAAACAACTACAAACTTACCTATGCAATCCCTAAGAACATGATTCATAAGCCTCATGAATGTGCTAGGGGCATTAGTAAGCCCAAAGGCATCACCGACCACTTATATAATTCATATTTAGTTTTAAAAGTAGTTTTCAACTTATCACCCTCTTTGATTCTTACTTGGTGATAACCACTCTTTAGATCACTTTTGGAAAACATGGTGGACCCATGCAACTCATCAAAAAGCCTAAGAATTGGATGCCTATATTTAATGGTTATGTTATTTATCGCCCTATAATCACAACACATCCTTCACTTCCCATCCTTTTTGGGTACTAATAAAACAGGCACAACACAAGAGTTAAAAATCTTTTGAACCCAACCATTCTCCAACAACTCTTGTACTTCAGACTTTATCTCCTTGGTTTCTTGGGGATTGGTCCTATAAGTTGCTCTATTGGAAAGACTAGCTCCAAGGACAAGGTCAATTTGATGCTCTATTCCTCTAAAAGGAGGAAGCTCAATAGGCCCTTCCTCAGAAAATATATCATCAAACTCCTTCAAAAGATTTTCAATAGTAGGAGATTGTTTCTTAAACTTAAAATTAGTGACAATGGATATGCATTCCTTTAGATAGAAGAAGGTATGAAGGTTGTTCAACATGGAGAACTCTTTTTATTGATATTTTGGATAAAATGTTCTCATGTTGAATAACCTTTGGGGAAGGAACACTAAGCTCCCTTACCTCAAATTCATCTTTATTTTATAAACTCTCTTCTTGAATTGGATTTTTCTTTTCTTTTCATCTCTTTTAGTCTTCATTTGTTCTTGACCATTAGGCACTTATGATGGGGCTAAAGGATGAAGTACAAACTTTTTCTCCTTATGTGTGAACGTCATCTCGTTAGTGAGACCATTGTGCATGGTTTCTAATGAAATTTCCATGGTCTCCCCAATAAGATGTGACAAGCTTCCATAGGCACCATATCACTAAGCACTATCCTCATATTTTCCTATAGAGAATTTGACCTTTACTTGTTGGTTCACTGTCAAGTTCCCATCTTCATTAAGCCAATGAAGTTTGTAAGGTTTTGGAAAGGGCAAGACAATCGAAGCCAACTTGTCAATCAACCTTGTGCTACAACAATTGCGACACAATCCATTATCCATAATGAGAGAATAAGTATTTTCTAAAACTTTTCCTCTTGTGTGAAAGATGTCCTCTCTTTGTGATATTTCTTGTGGACTAGGTTGATTGTTGAGAACTTTTCCCATCACAAGGGTAGGCATCCTTACTCTAAGCATCACTTGACTCCTCACTCATTACAAAAAAAATGTTATTATGTAGAGGTTTTTATTTAAATTTGTGGGGGGGGGGGGGGGGGGGGGGGGCTTTACCCTCTGCAAATTAATTTGTATGGGTTTTTTTAAACCTCCACATATACAATCCCCACAACCTATTTGTAGAGGTTTACGACGACCGCTGGAATCCAATTTATATTGCGAAGGTTTTTTTCCTGAAAGGTTTTAACTCTTCATATTATGACTATTATTTTGTGGAGGAAACATCCTTTAATTGCAACTATTTTATTGTAGAGATTTAAATCCTCCATTTTTTCCATTTTTTTTTTGGTGTGGGATTAATACCTCTTCCATAATTTTGTTTTAAAAATATTAATTGAAAAAAATGTATTTAACTAAAATAGTAGAAATAAAATAAAATGAATAAAATTTAAACTATATATTAATCAAAACGCTTCTAATATATAATGGAATTTAAAGTTTGTCCATATATTGAACAATAGTATTGTAATATTGTCTACATTTTCATAAGTAAAAGTAATTACAACAATTTAAAAATTACAATGTTCACCATATTAAAAGGAGTACAATTTATGAATCACTTGTCTACACTTTCATTCCTCGCCATCTTGATTTTCACTCATACCACTTAGATTTTTTATCATTTTTATTCATCTTGATCTTCACCAACAAGTTGTAAAAAATAAAATAAGTTCAATAATTTTTTCAAATAATGATTGCATATTTGTAAAATGTAATATCAAAATGAAAATTGTAGATTTTGCTTGAGAATCTAATTGAATATAATCAGAGGGCATGAAGGTTTTTGAGTAAAATGCAAAAGCAAACACACTATATGATCCAATGGCTTTACCAAATCACTTAACATCCAATAATTTCTTTTCATTGTTTTAATGCAAATTACATGAATAAAAGCATAATCATAGAGCATTTCAGAAAATCATAAATGTGTGTACCTATTGTGTATTGGATTAGGTCCATTTGGTACTCTTCTCTAGCTCACTATGAAGTGTCTAGAATCTGAATGCAAGCCATGCCTCTACATGCTGACCAACTTCAAATGTTTAGAGATAACATTCATTCGAACCAACACTGTTCTTCTCGTTTAACGGTTCACTAAGATAGCAAGGAACATAAACCAAATGATTCCTAAACAGAAATTAAAGACCCTTTATATTCAACCCTACCAAAATTGTTAAGTTGATCAAGTAATTAATATAAATTAGTTGAAATATTCTATCAAAATTAGGTTATATTAAAAAAAAGGTATGTCTCAAAAGGAAGGGATCCAGGAAAATAGCATACATACGAACATTTTGGAATTTTACATACTTTAAAATTACTAGTTTTCCTTGTTAGACACAATGGAATAATTTTTACGTTATGACAAAAGTGCTATGCCAAAAAGAGATTCTTTTATAAAGGGTTTTAACCTCTCCTATTTATGATTATTATTTTGTGGAGGTTTGAAACCTCCTTTAATTGCAACTATTTTATTGAAGAGATTTAAATCCTTTATATTTTCAAGTTTTTTTTTTTTGTGGGGTTAATACCCTCTTCAATAATTTAATAAAACTATTAATTAAAATAAATGTATTCCACTAAAATAGTATAAATAAAATAAAATAAATAAAAGTTAAACTATATTAATAAAAAAAATTCTAATATATAATGGAATTTAAAATTTGTCCATATATTTTAAAATGATATTGTAATATTGTCCACACTTTCATAAAAAAAAGTAGGTTAAAATACTACCTTGGTTCACGTTTTCGTTCAAAAATCTCAAATAGGTCTATAGATTTTTTTTCTTAATTGGGTCTATAATTTTGAAAAATTGTTACAATTAAGCCCAAATCATTAACGGTGTTAACATCAATAACGATTTTTTTGTAGGAGTCCATAGATGGAAATTTTTTTTCTTATGTGGATATATTATTTTAATGTGAACAGTAATATGTGGAAATTATTTTTTTAATGAAAACAATAGTTTTTTTTACTACTACTACTGTTAGGTAAAAACAACATTGTCGTTTTGCATTGATTGAGATTTAGGGCTTGTGAGAACTAGGAACATTGAGGAACAACCTTCAAGCGTTGATTGGGAAGGTGATTTTCAGGCATTGGATGTGAGTTCAATGGTGAACGAAGGTTATCTATAGTGAAGGTCAGTTGTAATTAGTTTAATTTTGTTAGTTATTATCGTTGATTATGAATTAGGGTTTTAGGCGTTGATTTTTTGTTTTGGTGTGTTTTGATCGATGAGAGTGTGGGATTGTTGTCTGATTGGGGTCTGAGCTACTTTATTTGCCATTTTGGGCGTGGCGTTGTTGTCCCCCATTTCATTTGAGCATTGTAGTTTATATAATTTGTGGTCTCCCATTTTAGTTTGTTTGTATGGCAGTGGTATGGATTGTAATATGTGTATTATTTTGTGGGCAAAGTTTGTAGGTAGCATGTCCGAGGACGGTTTTGAAGTGGTCGTCCACCATAGTGAACATTTTGTCAGGAATGGGAAGTTGTGGTATGATGATGGGGAAAGGGTAACATGGTTATGTGATCCTGATACGTGGAGCTATTTCAAGATTCTTAATGGACTAAAAGAGTTGGGACATATTAATCCGAAAGAGTTGTGGTACTCTGTAGGAGGTGAGTCAATGTTTGAAGATAGGTTAGTGCTTTTGGTTGATGACAAATGGGCTATGCATATGGCCACCATAGCTATGATAAATGGTGTTGTTCATCTTTATGTGGTGCACATGATGACTGAACCTAAGCTAATAAACATGATTGAAGGATTGTGGTTGATGATGACTGGCAGAAAGAATTGGAGGGTGATTGTGAAGGTGAAAAGGAATTAGATGAGGGTGAAGTGAATGGAGTAAAATAGATAGATAACGAGGATTTGCAGGAGGGTGATGTTGAAGGTCAAGACAACTTACATGAGGTGGATGAGGTTGAGGTTTATGGTGAAGCTGAAGATAAGTTAGATGAGGAGGGTAAGGATAAAGAGAATGGTGTTGTAGTTGAGGAGTTTTTTGATGAAGGGCTAGTTGATGTCAGCCTTGAAGGTGACACAGCTAATGAGTCACGGGATGGTTATGTGGAATGTGAAGTTGAAGGTATTCAAAAGATAATGCAAAAGAAACTTGTTCTAGTCAATAATAGTGTATTGATTCACATGAGGATAAGGTTGAAGGAGTAGGATATGACAACCAATTTTCTGATATTGAGTGACACTTAGATGAATTACTTACTGCTACAAATAGTGATGAAGAAGACAATGATAAAGAGAGTTGTGGAAGGTTTGGAACCTTCTCAATGCCAAAACGTATGGAGCAATACAAAAGGAAACTAGGTACTTATTTCACAAAGAAAAAGGAATTTACAGAAGCCATTTGAATGTATGCGTTGGTAAATGGGAAGAATTTAAGATTTGATCGAAATGACAAGAAGAGAGTTACTGTCAAATGTGTTGGTGCCAAGGGAAAATGCAAATTGTATGCTTATTGTGCATATATATGTCTATAGTGAAGTCATGGCAACAAAGGAAAATAATAGATAAGCATAACTGTAGTAGAGACTTTAATGTGAAATTAATGAATGAAAAATAGATGGAAAAGATAGTTAGAGAAAACCCACATATGTAGGTGATGGATATTCATGACAAGTTTAGTAGGAAATTGAATGTATGTATCTCTAAAAATATGGATTTCAGAGCTAAAGCTATTGCAAGAGATACTATTGATGGGTCATTCACAAAGCAGTATAGAAGAATATATGATTATACACATGATCTTTTGAGAGGAAATCTAGGATCTACAATAAAGGTCAAAGTCAAAAAATTGACGGTGAAGTAATATTTTGGAGATTTTATGCATGTCTGAAGGCATGCAAAGATAGTTTCACCTTATGTAGACCTATCATTGAGTGGATGGCTGCTTTTTGAAAGGCAAGTACAGTGGTGAGTTATTGACAATAGTTAGAAGAGATGGCAATGACCAAATTTTTCCAATAGCATATGCAATTGTAGAAGTTGAAAACAAGGATTCATGGAGATGGTTCCTGGAGCTTCTAATAGATGATTTGGGTGGGGATGTAGTGGATGCATCATGCACCTTTATATCAGATCAATAAAATGTGGGATTCTTATAATATTTTATTATAATGCTACTTTATTTCAAAAATAGTGCTTATAACAAAACCATTTTTATTTCATGGGGTTTGCTACAAGCTATCCAAGAACTTCTCCCTAGAGTGGACCAGAGATTTTGTGTACGACATCTGTATGTAAATTTCCACAAGCAATTCCCTGAAAAAAATCTGAAACATCTCATGCGGATGGTTGCATATTCGGCATATCCACAAGTTTGGGAGAAAGCAATGATGAAAATTAAGGAGGTCAATTAGGATGCATTCAAATACTTAATTGTTATTCCCTCAAGGTTAGTAATATATTCATTGTTAGTGGACATTATAATATATTCATTATTTAAATATTTCGTATACTGTTTTGTTAGGTTTTGGTTAAGATCTAGGTTCATCGTAAGATCTCAATGTGACACTCTAGTAAACCACATGTGTGAGTCATTCAATGGTGTGCTAGTTCATACTCGGACCAAGCCCATTATAAGCATGTTAGAGGATATTCAAGTGTATATCATGAAGAAATGGGCCACTAACAAAAAAAGAATATGAGCTCATAAGGGCTCAATCTGCCTAAAAATACTAGACAGACTTAAACAGGAATCAGAATTAGTGAGACACTGGATACCAAGGTACATGAATTTCTAAAACGGAGCATTTGTAAGATTGTTCTTACTGTCCTCCTTTTACTTTAAGTACATCAATTCAGTCCTCTATTTTATATAACTTGTCTTAATTTGGTCCTCTGCAATTGTCATATTTATGGATTTGTTACTCAAATTAGGTGGACAGGAGATAAGTTATTTGAACTCTGCCACACGTCAGCACTTGAGGAACAATTTGTTGTTAAGATTGACAAAAAGGAGTGCACATGCAGAAAATGGAGGATCAGTGGAATTCAATGCTATCACGCCCTAAGTGCAATGAAGTTTTTGAATATGAATGCAAAAGACTTTATCTCACATTGGTTTAGGAAGTCAACCTATGAACAAACATACACATCAATTGTTTACCCTATCAACGGTCAGAAGTGTGGGAGATTACATCTTATCCCGATGTCATGCCTCAAAAGAAAAGAATACTACCTGGAAGACCTAAGAAAAAGAGAAGATTTTTCATGGGAGATAAAGATGGATGATACTCAATTGGCTTAGGGAGGGTTTCATAAAAGATGTGTTGTATGTAGGCAAGTTGGACACAACAAAAAATATTGTCCTATTCGACAACAATAAACTAAATCAGTTCCTCCACCACAATCTGCCCCACCAATAGGTGCTCCACCAACAACAGCCCCACCCATAGGTGTAGGCCCAACAACAACACCACCAACAGTAGGACCATCAACAACCTCAAAACTAGCATCAACAAGAGTAGGCCCAACAACACCCTTACCAACAACACAACCAATAACAACAGCCCCACAAATATCAGTCAACCTGTCCCAATAATCTCAGATTCCACCTCAACCAATGAGGAATAAGCTCAAGGCTAAGAGGGGACGAGTTTCGAAGCCATAAGGTGTTTTATATATGTTTTGGAACCTGCTACTTTGGTTTTAGTTGTTTAAACGTGCCTGTATTAGTAGTTTCATTTTGTGGACTTGTGATATTTCAATTGTTGATCTCATTTAATTTTATGCATTTGTTGTTATGATGTAAGCAATGCAAAGATACTTGTGTTTTGTGCCTATTTTGGCTCTGTTTTGAGCAATATTATGATGTAATTTTGCAGTACAATTGGTGATCAATACCTTTATATCAGTTCCAATATTATGTATTGCAAGATTCAATAGCACCCATTTTTATTATCACCTTTAATTCAAACAATGTATTGAAATTTCTATTCGAAACACAATGACACAACCTAATAAAACTTTTTTCATTCAATTATGTGATTACACGAAGTGCTCCACCATTTTACAATGCATCTTGGATTTTTCATCAACACTGATAATAGGATTATGTTCACCTTCACCCTATTTTCCAAAATGAAAACATATTTTCCTAAAGTCAATATTTTCATCCTTTACCCATCCATTTCTTCCATCTTCAGCACACTAACATCCATTTCTTCATTCTTCATGACGGGACAAACAATTTCTTCAATTACATCTCCACTGGACCAATTGAAGTAATTGTAGCCAAGCAATTGTTCAGATCCCCTCTGTCCAACAAGCCAACAAAAACCCGTCAAAATTACCACAAAAAAACTTCTCCATATCTTAAACCAAAAAAAAGAAAGAAAAACTTCCATGGATCTTACCTTAAACTTAGGACAACCCCATAATTGTTTCCCCCTACTTTTAGGGGTTCTAGTAGTTCTCAAGACAATTTCTCACCATAATAGCAAACTGGTATTAAACCCAACCTCTTTGAGCCACATCCATGAGAAGAATCACTTCGATTTTGCATCCCCAAACCATTACAGGAGCACGACGAGCATGAATGAGAACAAGAAATTGATAAACGGGGAAGACAACCTCTTTTCTTCACTCCTTCAAAAACCTATACTTGCAAATGCTAGGGAAAACTCATTCCTATTACTAAAAAGGAGACCAACCACGTCATTTCCATTATATTTAAAATTTAAATGCACAAAGTAATATACAAAAATCCAAATCATCATGTGTAAACGCCATTTATGAAAAAATAAAAAAATGCCTTAATTGTAACAATTTTTCAGAATTATAGACCCAATTGAGACTAAAAAAAATCTATCGACCTATTTGAGAGTTTTGAACGAAAACTTGGACCAAGGGAGTATTTTAACCAAAAAAGTAATTACAACTATTTAAAAAATACAATGTTCACCAAAATAAAAAGAGTACAATTTATGAATCACTTATTTACATTTTCATTCCTCCTCTTCTTAATATTCATTCACACATACCACTCAGATTTTTTATCATTTTTCTTCATCTTGGTCTTCACCAATAGGTTGTAAAAAATAAAAAAAGTTCAATAACTGTTTCAAATAATGATTGCATTTCATTATAATGTAATAACAAAATGAAAAAAAGACATTTGTTAAAAAAACTATACCAAAATCCCATATGCTCCTTGTTAGAAAATAACGTAATCATCGTAGGGCCTAAAAGATGAAATGCAACTCAATTATATCTATGATAACATTAAAAAAATGCATTAGCATGAAGGAAAAATATGTAGGGGAATCTTTTATAGAGGCATCTCCTTGAATTCAAAAAATAACAGAAGGAAAAATATGTAAGGGCATCTTATTAAGCAATACTTACATTCCATATTGAATAAATCTAATTTATCAAGCATTGGCCACTATGAGAGGAAAGCATATTTCAGGGTGTTGAGAAAAAGTTTTAGGGTTCATGTCCTTAATTGAATGAATAACATAGTTTGAAGTTTATGAAGATGTTACCTTCATGTTTAGGACTTTTGATAACAATGGAGTAGACTTTAAGAACTTGAATGAAAGGAATAGGTTAACCTTGTCTTGTTGATGCAAACTCTCATCTTCTTTATAACCCTATTTATAAAGAAACAAAGTAAGATAAGACACGCAACCAAAAAATAGCCAAAATTGAAAATTGTAGGTTAATCTTCCAGAGCTTCAAAACAATGTCGTTCGCGATGAGATAGAAGTGAAAAACATATCCATGTAGCCCTTATGCTACCTCCCAACACCAGCGACCTCGCTGGCGAAACTCGCCTCATTGTGAGTAGACTGAGTCTGAGCCTCGACGGTTGGAAACTCCTTCACATCGTCCTCGCTCCTCCAGTGGGCGTGGTTCAACGCAACCTCAGACTCATCGTTCATCAAATAATTGAATGAACCAATGGAACGAGATCATGAACATTAATTGCCTCAAGGATGACATAAGTTGCCTAACTCGAGGCGAAACCTATCACTATTGCCATTGACAGAGGATGGCGGCAGAGGGAGCAGGCGACTGTAGGGTGATGGACATGTGATTTGCTATTGATGAACTTTTGCTTAGGATTTTGATCTTGGTAAAATTGTAGGGTTTTGATTTTTGGGGATGTTTTAGTTGAGTGTGTTTTATTTAGGGGAAAAGTTTTACTTAGTGAAAAAATTAGGTAGAATGGAAAATGAGGTGGGAAATAAAAATAAATAAAAGAATAATAAAATGGTGTATGTTTAAAACCTCTTTAAAAAATAATTTAAACCCCAATTATTATAATCACTTAAGATAATTCACTAGGCCATCCTAAATCCTGTCAATTTGTGGAGGAGAGGGGGTTATAACTTCCACAAAATAACCTCCACTAAATATAATATTTTTTTATAGTGACTCTCACTAGAACTCTCTTCATCTTAGCTACTTTAGATGTCAACAACCCTAAGAATCATAGTCTTCTTTGTGGGGCATTGAGATGCAATGTGACTTGTACCAAGACAATTGAAGCATTTAATATTACTAGTGTGAGTGTGTGATGATGACCCTTCCCTTAATTTCTTTCCTTCCTTCTCCTTTACTAAGTTCCTAATGGGATCTTCTTTCACTTGTTTACCCTCCCTTTTGTAGTCATTCTTACCATAAGAGTTAGACTGGGTACTTACAATTTTTTTTTTCAAATTTTGTTGCTCTACCTTTATGCAAATTTGTTCCAAGTCATTTAAGTCTTGGTAGGGAAACAATTCCACTTTATCTCTTTGTCAAGACTTAGACCACTTAGGAACCTAGGACATGGTTGTGTCCTTATGTTCCCTAATCCCAACCCTCATCATGTATAGCTCCATCTTTTGTCTATATTCCTCAACACTCATGTTCCTTTGATTGAGTCTTTAGAGCTTATTCATAAGCTCCCTATGGTAGTAAGAAGGATGTGTCTCCTTCTAAGGGTACTCATAAGGTCATTCCAATATTGGACTTGAGGAGCAATGTTGATTCTCCTCTCCCTTTCTAGGAATGTCCACCAATACATCACATATCCTTGAAAGCTTAGGTTAGCTAAGGGTACTTTTCTCTCCTCATTTACTTGGTGGTAAGCAAAGAGTTGCTCCACCTTCATCTCCCAATTGAGATATGTTTCTGCATCATCTTTCCCATAGAAGTGAACGAGATCTACCTTAGTTTCTCTTGGGACATAGTCCATTCTAGTTCTTCTTGGAGGAGGAAAAGGAGGTTGATAAAATTGGTCCACTATCCTACTACCTCCTCGTAGTGTGTGATAAGTGTGGGAGTCCTTGAGATCTTTGAGTGCCTCCTCCTTTTAATTTTCTCTTATAGTCTCTCATCCTTTTGCTTTAAAATTCTAAGTTTCTCTTTTAGGATAACAAGTTGGTCCTCTCTTTGAATTTTCTCTTTTTCTTTTAAAATGGCCTAAGTTTCTAATTTTTTTGTAACTTTAGCTCTTGAGAAATTTGGTTAAAGAGTTTTGGAGCCTTTTCACTAGAGTCACTACCAATTTAGTAAGAATGATTCCTAGACATGGTTATTCTTTTTTTTTTCAGGTTTTTGTGACTTTTTCTTTCAAAGTAATTCCAAAGAGGAAGTAGATAAGAAGTTTCTTAAGTTCACTGTCAAAAAAGAAAGGTGAGTCATTTGGATTACTCAAGTCTTTCCTTGTCAAAGCATACCTTAATACTCTTGCACAAAAGTTCTTAAATGGAATCAAGTGAAAGATGAAGTTGAGACACAGTAAGCTATAAAGTAAAAACAAACAAGCAATGCAAGAAAATAAAGCACCTAAACTAAGAGTGTCCTAATGGTGAGGCTACTTGGCACTTAGAACCTTCAAGACATACTCACCATCTAAAGCATTTTTATTAATTACAAAGAGGTTATAATTTGGCGATGAGAGAACACTAAAGGCTCTTCCAAGACACCTAATTAGGCTAAACACAACAAGTTGCTAAACTAAAAAAATACACAAAAAAATAAGTCTTTTTCCCAGGTGTTTCACTCATCTTCTTCCTTTTCCTCTCTCAATTGTTTGGCTACTAATCTCCTTCAAGTTGAGTTTCACTTTGATTTCCACCCGCTAAGATGCTATCTCAAGAGACTGGTCCACCTCCAAAGAAAGTCTACACCAAAGATATACACCAAAACCTAAAGAACACCAAAGAAAACATAGCAAGAAAAGGCTTAAAATAAACAGAAGCTAAATTGAAAGAGAGAACGCATGAGACAAAACTAGAGATTATCCAATGAAGAAAAACAATAAAAAATGATAAGAAACAATTTAAGCACACAAATAAGAAACACCTAAGGAATGACACTAGAATAGATTGCAAAGATAAAATTCAAACTAGAGACAATCATGTACTTGATTCACAAGAAATAAAGCTCCGAAACTCAAATCAAATGAAACAACACTAAATTGAGTAGTAGTAATGGTCCTAGTGCACATATTTTTATTCTTTCTTTTGCTCTTTTGATCAACACTTTTTTCTATTTTTCTTTTACTCTTTCTGAATTGTTCTTCAACAATTTTGTAGCAACAAAGCAAGACCACTACTCTACCACGTTCAGCATATGAAATTACTTGCAACAAAAAACAAGAAAACAAGAAGCTACTCAAATGAAGGAAACCTAATGGAATCAAATTTGTGGAATAAGAAACTCAAACAAACATAAGATATGCCTAACTCTAAGAACTTGTTAATGAATTGATAAAAAGTATGAATTCAAATATGAAAAATAAAAAACACTCAAAAGGACAATTAACATATACAATTTACATAATTAAAATAAAAAAAAAATCACATAGACCTCATATTTTGCATTTTCAATCGTTAAAACTAAGAAATAACAACATGAAAAAGACTAAATATGACTTAGACAACATATATGAATCTCAAAATGGATTACTTTTTTATATTATAAATTCTTTTGCCTTCTAGTTTTAATATTTTCCCTTCTCTTTCCTTTTAAAAGAATTTATATAAAGCACAAAATATGTAAGAATTTGATGATCGAGCCAAGATTCCCTAATTACAATTGACAATTTGACCTCCTAAGAGTTCAATATTGAACTTATATAGTAAACATGTCTAGTTTAAAAATGGTTTAAATATATATTTGGTTCCCATTTTTGTTATTTTTATTCAATTTTGTCCCTATTTTCGTGAAAAGATATATTTAACTCTTTAAAAAATGAAACGTGGGAAAATATATTAGAATTTTTTTAAAAAAGATATCGGATATATTTTGAAAAAAAAAATAGAACTAAATTTCACACTATAAATATGAACTAAAACTACCTCACCAGTGTAGTAAGGGCTTTTTGCCCCGGTTGTTTTCCTCATTTTACCTCGGGTCTGGAACCGAGGCATATTGGGGTGAGGCCAAAAGGTACCCCCTTTTGGCCTTGGTTATTACCCGAGACCATAGAGTCCCTTTTATGCCTCGGTTCTAAATGAACCGGAGCCATAGGGTTCCTTTTCTGCCTCGGGTCCACAAGAACCGAAGCCATATGGTAAATGCAGAAACTTTCGCAGATTCTCCCGTGTGCACTCCTCCGAGTGTGACAGCTATTACAGCAGCCACCGTTGCCGCCGCAATTGTATGGTGGGTTTCCCATGGACTGCTTCCTCTGTGTACTCCACTTCACACAGCCTTTGCATGGCCTCCTGCACCACCCAGTGCACCTCCATCCATGGCTCCCACTGAAACACAACACAAAATCCAACAAGGAGATGTTAAGCTAGAAAACCCTCCTTTGCAAGATCAGATACTGGATCCAGAACAATCAGAAGTTCTGCAAGCTCAACACTCGGTTTCGAATTCACCAAGTGTTTCTTCATCGAAATTTGAGGAGAAGGGTGATACCAATGTAAATACCGCATCAAAGGCTACTAATGATGAGATGAACCAAGCAGTTTCGAACTCACTCGCGGCGGGAGGTGATTTGCAATCGGTGAACCTGGACAACGCGACAGAGGCGACGACGCACGACTATTGACGGAGGATGCTGGTCGGCGACGGAGGCAGAGCGTGGTGGTGGTGGCAAAGCGGAGAAATTCGTGCAGAGAGAAGAGAGTTAAGGGAGACGATGAATAGTAGTTAGGGCTCACGAATTGGGAATTTTAACAGCCCTTATGGCCTCGGTTCAATTAATAACCAAGGCCAAAAGCCCATTTATTACCTCGGTCCTTAAAGACCCGAGGCCAAAAGCCTGATGCTGATGGCATTTTTGAAAATTTGAGAAGTGACGCTGCCTTATATGCTTCGGTTCTGTTGCAACCGAGGCCAAAAGTCCCATTTATTGCTTCGATACTTAAAGACCCAAGGCCAAAAGCCTGATGCTGATGGCATTTTTGAAAATTTGAATACTGATGCTGCCTTATATGCTTCAGTTCTGTTGTAACCGGGGCCAAAAGTTGGACAAAAATTGCAAAAATGCCACCGCCTCCTTATAGGCTTTGGTTCAGGGGCAACCAAGACGTATAAGACGAAGTAAAATTTTAAATCTGCACTAGTGCCTATTTCTTTTTTTTGGAACTTTTAGTACCGAAAGTATTCTTTCGTTTTGTATTCCTTCAATGTTACTTTATACGGTAAAGATGCTTTTCTATTACTTCGAATACATGTTAAATATAGAAAGAAAAAAGTTAAAAAATTTAGATAGTTCAACACATGTTTAAATTAGGTTATTTAGTGAAATGTGATTATAGTATATGATGTAATTTAATTATGTATTTGGTGATGTCCGACATAAATTAATTTAGAAATGTGATAACATGATTTAGATATTTGAAGTCGACAACTTAGTATGGAACCTTTACAATTTGTAGAAGTGAACAAAACTTAGTATGATTTAGATTTGATGTTGAACATGAATTTATTTAGAAATGTGGCTGGGTTAGAAGTCGACAGTTTAGCGTGGGACCTTTACAATATGCAGAAAGTAGTGTCCACAACATGGCCGAGAGAGGTCCACAAAGCATCGATTTGGATTGACTATCTCAGTCAAAATCACAGCAATATCATTGACAAACAGTGAACATGAAATGTTCCACTTGCGATTCGCAAGTTGCCTAATCTATCCAACTACATTTGGATTTTTTTCACGTATTCTCATTAAGCAATATTCTAAAATTTATAAATGAGGACTAATCTATTCATTGAGAACATAACTTATCTTTTCATTGGGAGAAGAACATACTTCTTAATCAAATATTATTTTTAATACATTGGATCAATCATAATGCTTAAGACAAATATCGTAATAAATATATCACTACCAGAAATTTTTTATTAATGATTAAATTTAGTGACAAACTCAGTCATTACAGTAATCCCTTTAAATTTTATTTATAAAATAAAAAATCATTAGTTACTAAAATAATCACTATTATGAATAAAAAATTATAATTAATCTTTAAATTGGACTCTAAGAGTTAGTTACCAAAGGAATTAATTTATAAATTGTTCATTAAACATTAGCTACCATTTATGATTATCAAAAGACATTTGTTTCTGAATTAGTCTGTAATTAATTAATGACTAATTTAAAGATCAATTATAATTTATCATTTATAATAGTAACTACTTTAATAATCAATAATTTCTTATTTTGTAAATTAGCCACTATAATAATTAACAATATTTTGTCACAAAAATTAATTATTATTTAAGAGTTTTTTTAGTGTAGTAAAAAAATATGATTAATTGGTTTTGATAGAAAGTTAGTGTAATGTTTTTTACATTAATTATCTTTTTAAAGTTGGTATGAGTTTATTTTTGTAATTGCTGTATAAGTTAATAACCTTTAGTTATATAATGATAATATTTTACAATTCGTGTATAGGGATGGCAACGGGGCGGGGCGGGGACGGGTTTCACTATCTCATATCCATCCCCGTAAAAAAAATTCATCCCCATCTCCATACCCAAACCCAACGGGTATCAAACTTTTGTCCCATCCCCATCCCCACCGGGTAACGGGTATAATCTCGTACTCATACCCGTACCTATTTACTTACTACTTTAATATTAATTTTAACTAATTTTTATAAAATAATAAAAATTACGGTAAAGGAAACATAATATTATCAAATATTCAATATTAGGAGTATGGTTTTTTGTTTGATATCAAATACTTTGAAATAAATTATAATTGTTTACATTTTAGATTAGAATACCAAATAAAATTTAATGAGAACCAAAACATTTATTAAATTCGCAAACATTAATGAAACCTAGTTGATAAACTTTAAAAATATTTTTTTTTAAATTATAAAAGGAAAAAATATTTTTAAAAAAATATAAAAGGAAAAAATATTTAAATTAAAATATATTTTAAATGTTTGTTTACTTCAATTTTTTAAATTATAATGAATCTATATTTTATATACTAATAAAAGTTATAATACATCACTTGATCAAAATGACGCAAAGAA
>Ga0214545_1007136_pt1 | contig 18929 bp, 5 predicted proteins | sample CNSS4metaG_FD_160064 | JGI IMG/M metagenome (GOLD analysis project Ga0214545, IMG submission 160064) | Root nodule microbial communities from cowpea collected in UCLA plant growth center, Los Angeles, California, USA - CNSS4 | ecosystem: Host-associated > Plants > Roots > Nodule | place: USA...
GTATCTTTATTGGCTATGGTGAGGATGAATTTGGCTACAGGTTTTATGATCCTATTGAGAAGAAGCTTGTTAGAAGTCGTGATGTACAATTCATGGAAGACCAGACCATTGAAGACATTGATAAGGTCGAGAAGACCACACCCAAGAAAGATAGTAATCTCATTGATGGTAATCCGATGAGGTTGTCCGCTCACAATTTGGAGAATGTTGAAACGGAAGCTCAAGACAATGAGCAACATGGTGATGTTGATGATCAACAGTTTGGAAGTGAAGTAGAGGTTCCAATTGATGATACTCAAGAAGAACATGATGATGATGATCTTGGTGATGTACCTGAACCATCTCAAGTCCAACTCAGGAGGTCTAATAGACAGAAACAACCTTCTACAAGGTATTCTTGTGATGAGTACATAACCTTGACTGACGGTGAAGAACCTGAGTGTTTTGAAGAGGCAAAGTTCGTTGCTATTACTGAAGCATGCAAGGAGTTGTTATGGTTGAAGAAATTCTTGCAGGAGCTTGGTTTTAGGCAAGATAACTATTCATTGTTCATTGATAGCCAAAGTGTTATCCATCTTGGTAAGAATCCAACTTTTCATTCTAGATCCAAACATATTGATGTGAGGTATCATTGGATACGTGATGCTTTGGATGCTAAGTTGTTGGAGTTGGAAAAGGTTCATACAGATGATAATGGTGCTAATATGATGACTAAAGCATTGCCAAAAGGGAAGTTTGAAGTTTGTTGTGAGATCGCTGGTTTGGCGGTTATCTCCACATAGTTGTGAGGGGGAGATTTGTTGGGTATTGGGCTCCCTTTCTATGTGGTGAAAAGGCCCAAAATTTGAGAAGCCCATGTCTCACTTAACCTAGTGGAGAGGGGGCTATAAAATAAATAGAGAGGCAGAACAATAGAGTCAGAACACACTGTAAGCCCTAACACATAGAGGGAGAGGTAGAGGGAAAATTCTGTTCACGTTTTTCATAGAGCTGTCGCCGTAAATTCGGCACTGCGGGTTCGTTCACCGTTGGATCGCGCTGAAATTTTTACAGCAGGTTCGAGACTCATTGCTCTTCATTCTGACCGGTTGGATCGTTGATACGAGTCCTGAGTTGGGAGATATTAATTTCGCACTGCAGTAGTGATTTTTAGAGGTTTTCCTCTCTTGTTATTCTCTATTTGAAAGCTTTGTTGCTTTGTTATTTGGTTGGGTGTTGGCACTAATTTGTGCTATTGATTGAGACTCTTTTGTACTCTTGTTGATCATAGTGAAGCTATTTTTTCGGTCTGGACGATTCGTGGTTTTTACCCTTGATTTGAGGGTTTTCCACGTTAAAAATCTTGGTGCCTTTATTTGTGCTTTTGGTGATTTATTATTGTTGCTCTTTGATTATTGCTCCTCATAGATTCTTGCAATTTAGGGGAAATTATATCCGCTGCATTCTCTGGTATATTTTTTGTGTTATTCTTTTCCCCATAAGACTATCTACTATATCTACTATATAACTATCTACTATATCTACTATATAACTAAGAAAACTTAAGCTTAATAAAATTACTTCAATACCCTAACTTATTTTCTTGACACATGTCCATTTTTGTGATTATTTGGTCATTCTACATAATTTTGCACATCAATTCTTTTCTTGACACATGTACAACTCATTTTTATACTCCATATTCACTTCATCCTTCTTTCCATCTCCTTCTCTCCTATTCATCTTCAATCTTCAAAGCTTTCCACCTCATACGTTCATATTCATCTTCTTCCTTCTTGTTTGAAAGTTAGTGCATTCCTTTCTTGGTTGAATGGTTACTTTTGTAGATGCTTTGATATTCTTTGGTTGAAATTTATTTTTTCTTCAACCTGCTTTAAAGCTTCAACCATTCTTGATTTTGTTTGATTGAAAGCTTTAATATTACGTTTGTTGTTGGTTTGATCTTCTTTGTATATTATTTTTCTAAACTTGCAAGGTTTCGTATATTTTTTTTTGTTTAAAGTTAGTTCCTTCCTTTTATCATAGTATTTTTTTTTACCTTTCTTATTTTTTTTTGTTCAATGTTATTGCAATCAACATTTATTGATTTTTTTTTGTTGTTGAAAGCTTCAATCTTATATTTGTGGTTGCTTTGTTTTTCTTTGTATATTGTTATTTTGAAGTTGCAAGGTTTCATTTATGTTCTTAGTTTAAAGTTACTTCCTTCATTTTGTCAGAGTATTTTTATGTTTTAACTTTGAAGCTTCAACCTTTCTTGATTTTTATTTTATTCTATGTTGAAGCTTCAACCATTGATGATTTTTTTTTTTTGTTCAAAGTTTGTTCGTTTATTAGTTATATAATTTATCTCATGTTTATATATTGCTTTTGTAGATGGCTAGGAAACTTGATATGATCAAAGATATTAGTGGAAATAGAGAAACATTAACACTAGCCGTCAGAATTATCGATCTCTGGGTTGTGGGAAATAAAGATTCCTCTTAATCAAAAGGACACAGAGATGATTCTTGTGGATCAAAAGGTAATTTACTTGGTCAAAGGTTTCTTCTTCTTTTTTTATACGAGGACATAGTATGATAATGATTTTTATGTGCTTTTATGTTCGGGGTGATGCCATACCTGAAATGACTAAGAAAGAAGATATTGAAATATGGCAGCACAAGATCACGGAAGGGGGTACTTATATAATGCAGAATTTCAAGATCTTAAAGAACAAATCTCAATTTAGAGTTTGTGACCATCCATTTAAGTTATTTTTCATATAAGTCACCTCTGTATGGCCATAACCCATTGCAAATGTATCTTTATTCATGGATCTAACAACCCATAGTAACCAACAAGAGCATTCGAACCAAACAAAACAATACTATCATTAGTTGTTATGTCCATAGTCAGCTCAAAATTCTTTGAAAGGGAACAATGCTAATTTCGCATACACAAGATTGTGCTCCTAAAAGCTCTTAAAGATGTCGTTCAACACTATGTATCACTGTTCAAAAAGATCAAAGTCAAACAAATTAAAAACATATAATTATAAACTGTAAACCAACAATAGTAAATGGGCATACCTTTAATGGGCATAATCATGCTACGAAAGATGAAAAAAAAACTTTGTGAACAAAAAGGCTCCATGGGCAAAACAGAAACTGTTGGAACAAGATACTCAATTTCACGCTAATCCATACTAAAAATTTACAGGTTAAAATTCTTACCACTACAGAACATGATACATGCATAATATATATCATTCAAATTATAAAAATTTAATATTTGGTGGGAACCATGAAATTTCTGATAGTAAATCAATGACTCTCCAAACTCGATGTTTGGTACATTGTCTTTGGGATCAGAGAAGAAGTTCCTTCCAATAAGTAATGGATTCATCCATTCAATAAAAAACCCTTCTTCAAAATAAAGAAAGTCATGTAAAACAGATCTCAAAAACAATTCACAAAGTTAAAATGGACTTTAACCAACAAATAAAATTAAACAAAAATATAAGAGCAAGGTATAATTTACTAACATTGGAATAACTCAATAAGGAGATGGAATTCTGGAACTTATAACAGTTTTAAGATCCCATTGCACAAGCCACAAAGAGAAACTAAAGAGTAAGTGAAGAACTTTGTGATAGAAAATTCTGTTTTCAAATAACCTTAAACAGTAACTTTAAATATATACATCACAACCCAAGATTGAAAAAAGATTTCATTAAAAGATTAAAAAACCAATTTTTTTCCAGAAATAGCAATAATCATATGTAATGAAATTGAAAAGACAACTTAATGTTTAGTTATTCACTTCACGTGACCAAAAATCATTATTATATATTCAAGTCTACAATACATTAAATCAGTAGCCATTCAAATCCTATTTTGCTATATTCTTTCCTTTATTAAAGTACTTCCATTGTAGAGAATCAAAATCCAAATCCTGATAATTGATTATTGATTTAACAAGATCCAAATCCAATTGATGTGTACGAACTTCTCTCAATTTAGTTTTATTTTAGACTCAAATTTAATCAACCAACACCATAAAAAATATTTATTACAAATAATTTAGAAAATAAATAAAAATTAAATTAAATTTGTAAGAGGTCATTTTGATTTAGATAGAAATTAAATATTTTGGAACAGATTATTTATATAATGCTTACCCTTTCAATCTTTTAATCTTTCTCTATTATGTACTTTCCTACCCTATACTCTCACTAACTTTTACTCTATTATGTACTTCTCATAACCTATCTAACGAAGGTAGTAAAGATTAGAGAAATCTTACTAAGAGTTAACGAACGGGCATATTACTAACAGCATTATTTTGTCTCACTCAATTATTTACAACAACATATATATTAACAAAATTAGTAGTTACAAATTGATACATATTTCTTCAAGTTTAAAAACTCTACTAATATAAAGATTCATATCATTCCCAGAGCTTGAAAAGTTTTTAATCTTGAAAAAAGCTGAAATCATGGATCAGGACTTGAAAGTAGGAATAAGATCACGGATAATAAGAAAAAGGAAACACAAATCATAAATTATAGATTATGATGAAAAGAAAAATCAAACCGCGGCGTATACAAAATAAAACTTATATTCTTATAGAAATGAGAAAGTAGTGAAATTTCTTTACATGACGTAATAGTAAGAAAATATTGGGATTTATTGTTGTTTTATGACTAATAGCAAAATAATCTTTATGAAATGGAAATCTGAACTACCAAGATTTCTAAATTCGAAAAGGTATTGCCCATGAGGAAACGTGCTTAGTCGCTCCACGACTTGCGTTTCGCATTACGTCAACGGACCTAACACCAATGAAAACATTCTATAATTTCGAACAAGGACATGATTGTAAGAACCATCCATAACTATATTTATAATAGTAGAAAAAAATTAAAAAAAAATATTTATAATTTAAAAGTAATACATATAGAGTATGGAAATATAAGAACTTAGAAAAAATATGTAAGAAAGATAATTTGATTTCAACAACTTTTAAAAACCTTATGCCCATTGCTCTAAAAAAAATTATAAAGGAAAAGATAAGTAAAAAATAGGATTAAATACGTTTGTGGGGTCCATTTTCGTCACATAATCTCAAATTGGTTTCCAATTTTTTTTTTCATAATTAGGTCTTGATTTTTAAAAAAATTTATGTAATTTAGTCATTTACGTTAATGTTGTATCAACGAAATTAATATATGTTATGTGTCAATTTGCGTTCTTTTATTATTTTTTTTTTAATTTTCATGTCAAGTTAGTGTCGTGTTACGTGACAGTAACAATGTCACATGGCAGTGAGACTACCACATCCTAATGGCAATGCCACCTAGTAGTGACAGTGTAAAATAGTGTAAAATGTCATTGTCTTATATTCAATTTAATCCATGTATTTGTTATTTTGATTTATATTTAATTTAGTTCATGTATTTGTATTTTAATTCAGCTTAGTCCTAATTTTTTATTTTAAATTAAGCAATTTCTTTACTCGTACCAAATTTAACTTTTATATAAATATTATATTAATATTTTTATTAAATATTTCTAAAATGATTTTTAAACTAAGTCTAACTATATTATTAAAATATAATTATTATATTGTTTGTTTGACTTTTGTTACCTATAATTTCTCATAATGATTTCATTTTGTTGTCCTACTTATTATTAACAAACATATATAGTTATAAATAAAAGAGCTAATAAAAGTATTCACACACGTTAATAAAAGTACTTTTAACAAGATTAAATTTATTTTTATTTATATTTTACATTAAATTTTATCTAATTTTGTTTTAAAATTTTAAATTTATTTGTATTCATATTATATTACATCATACTCTAATATTTTTTTTATTTGAATTTATATTTCAAATAATTATATATAACTTTATAAAAATAAATTACTAGTATAATATTTATAATATTTATATAAATATTAAAATTGGTCTCAATTTGCCAAAAGAAAAAATTATTCCATCTAAAAAAAATAGGACTGATATAAATCAAAATGATAAATATAGAGATTTAATTGAGTATAAAGCAATAATACATGAAACTAACATCGACATATAACACTTTCATTATCATGTGACACGATCTTGATGTGGCACATGAATAAATTTTTTTAAACAAATTAAAACATTTCCTTTGCAATATGATTATTAGCAAGTCCCATGAACATATCCTTACCCTATAATATTTATTTTCCATATATGATTGAGATACAATATTTTTTACCATTTTAGCTAATTCCCACCTTTCACTAGATCAAGTTTCGTATTCAATTTATTGTAAGGTTTGGTGCTTTTGAGATATCGGCACATAAAAATCACATGAAGTTGGAGATAGATTATGCTTGAAACTTGGTGCATACATCATTTTCGATGAATTTTTTCTTCTTTTAATTTCAATATATTAGTTCAGCAAATGACTACTTAGTACTTTAATTGGTATTAGAATGTTATGTCCCCTTTATCCAAAAAGTTGAGTCATTGCCCTTTCTTAATAGCCTTGTAATAAATTGCATAAATCATATGAACAATTTCTTCGACGCATGAAAAAAATAATAATAATAAGAGAACCCGAGCAATGACATCATTTTATCTTCATTTGATCATATCTATGTTGTTTTAGGCATTTTATTGTTTTTGTTAGTGGCATTCATATATCTAATTTACAAGGATCTCCTGCAACATCAGGAAGAAAAAGTTGGTAGGATGCCTCTATCTTCAAAAAGGTTCGATGACAACGAGATAGAGGGAAGTAAAAGCAAAGGATCATGTTCAGAGACGAATCTAACATCCTAATTCGGGTGCGATTAGAAATTATTTGGATTTCAATCCAACAATATTTTATAGTAGATGTAATTTGGGGGACAAATTTAGGAGAGGAAATATATAAGATTTGAGGGACAAAATAATTTTTTTTTCACATATGTGGTAATAATTTTAAGACTTAAATAGTCACTTGGTCCTAATTTAGGTTAAGTATTTTAAATTTGGTCATATTTTAAGATTTTTGTTCAATTTGGTCCTAAATTTCAAAACCATAATTCAATTAAGTACTTTTACTTAATTCCGTTAAAATCGTTAATAGAACAATGTATACGTGTGATTATTCCACTGACGTGGTGCATTGTACAGTGACAGTGACGTGACCGTTTATTTACATTTACGGTGACATAATGACATGATGTTTAATTGAACAGAGATTAAATTAACGAATTAGAGGAAATTGGGATTAGGGTTAGAATTCCCTGTTAGAAGAAAATTTAGAGAGAAAATTTAGGGATATATCATTGTTGTGGACGAACTTGGATTGAAATGCACTCGTATCGCTATTGAGGACAAAATTTGCGTGCATTGGACTTTCATTTTCTACGTATAGTGTCCTCACATAGACAGTTAGTTCTATGTAGTGTCTTCACATGAAATTGTCTTGATGGTGTCACACAGTGATACAGAAACTAGAATAGAAGATATTTATCTCCTGCATTTTAAAATCTTCCTAACTTGCAATTGATGGAAGACGAATACAGCGTTTCATGGATCTGTGCGTAAAATTTTAAAGATAAATAATTCCTCCATGTGTGTTAGCGAATAAACTGAACTTCAATTTCATTTCTTTTTTTGACTCATTTATTTTAGATTCCTTGGTGAATTTGTAATGACTTGCTATAAACCTTTGTTGCTAGGTTTTGATGAGTGAAACAGGGTTTGGTGGAAGAAAAATGGAAGAGGTTTTTCATATATTCGATATTGTTTGATTTAATTAAATAAAACAAACGAAAAAAAATTAGTAAAAGTAAAATACCTTCTTATTCATTTTTGCTGCTCGGGTTGTCTTGGAGGGGAGGGGGAGGAGATTCAAAAAATATCATCTCAAATGAATTAACAAAAGTAGTAATCCTATACATTTTGAAATATAAAATTAGAAGATACGAAAGATATAACTTTTAATCTTTTTCCCACTCTCGTGACAACAAAACAAGGATTCTCCCATCTCCATTAAAATCTCTATGATCTTTCCGTTTCCCCTTCATTAAAATTGCTCTTTTCCTAGAGTTATAAACCAAAATGATAATGAAACTAGATTAATTGAATTACTAAACTAAACTACTATTGAAAAATATTAAAGTTTGAATTACTATATTAATTGAATTTTTAAAATCTAAATTACTTATGAAGTAACTACAAAACCTTTTTAAAATGCTAATGTATACTGCCACCATGTTCCAGCTGGAAACAGGGAAAATACGCTGCACAATTCTCCATAAACATTGGTCTCAGGTTATTTATATGGAAAAGCTACGCATTTGAGTAGACAAACATGCGCCAGAGACATTGCTAAAAGATCACGAAGAAGTTGTAGGAGATCTATTAAACGCTAAAGAAGATTATGCATTCTACACGTTTCCATTAACACAGTTGAAGAAAGTCCAATGCACACAAATTTCGTCCCTAGCAACGATCCCTCCCCAAATTTTATTCCAACAGTGATTCCTAATCCTAATCCCAATTTCCTCTAATTCGTTAACTTAATCTTCCTTTCAATTAAACACCATGTCATTCTGTCATAATAAACAAACGACCACGTCATTGTACAGTGAACCACATTAGTAGAAGAGTAACATGTATACATGATTCTGTTAACGATTTTAACAGAGTTAAGTAAATGGACTTAATTGAATGATATTTTTGAAATTTAGGATCAAATTGAACAAAAATCCTAAAGTATGACCAAATTGAAAAAAAAAAAAAAAACTTAACCAAAACAAGGACTACATGACTATTTAAGCCTAATTTTAACAAAATCAGGGAGTGCATTTGTCCACCCTCACGTATGTGTAGTTTTGCCACTGATCACATTGCATTGAATGTGTGCAAAAGCGGACGAAATTCAAAACTATGCAGTTAAAGTTGAAGCTAATGATAAAAACATAAAGACTCAGAAGGATGAGTGCAAGAAATTTTGTGGTTAGTTCCACCATTTTGGATGAACCAGAGGTGGAAAATGTCTTCCACCAAGGTAGACTATTGAGACCAAGTTGAGTGTCTAACTTATCCAACAAGTGCATTGGGTCAATTGTGGTACAACAAGATCGTATCCATAGATATTTGGTAAATTAATCTATAATCTACTTCATGTTTGGAAGGGAAATGATAGCAAAGGCTTGGTTTAAAAGTTGAAAAACAAATTGAAAATAAAATTGAGAGAAGTGATGCTGGAAGTAAGCTTATTTCTTTCACTCAACTACACTACTCTTAATTATCTATAAATTATGTTCTTTATTCTAGTGTTCCTGGAAGTACGCTGATTTGTAATTCAAACCTCGTGTTTGAGCATTAGAACCTAAGGGTGTTAAACGTAGGATGTCCCCGTCCAGGTGGAGGAATCCTTGCATTAAGAACAAGACTCTTTAAACCAACTAAAATCGCATATGCATGTCTGGTATATGTCAAGCATTAGAAAATTTGTTTGGCTCTAAACACTAGATCATATGCCTCTACCAAAGTTTCATATGCCTCTAAACACTAGTGCTGATGAGGTATGATATTGGCGAAGTCACCAAAGTTATCAAAGCAAATCAAATAACCAACACATAAAACAAGAACATAATAAATATATAATCACCTATTATATATTTATTATGTTTTGTGTTTCTTGTGTTGTTTGTAGTGACGGATCTTGACCAATAATCTTAGGGGGTCAAAATAATATACTAAAAATTTATAATTTTTAAGTTGTATTTGATATGGGCTCCATTTTAAATAATTTTTGCTAATTTCATTCATTGGATATTCTCATATTTTGAGAACCGTTTCTCATACCTTGTACCATGTTTCAAATAATTAATATCAAGCCTCTCACCTCTTATTTTTCTAATTGAATATTGAATATTATGCTTTGAAATATTTTAGAAAATTGAGTCTGTTTGTTTTCGTCTTCGTTTGTAACTTCCTTTTTATTACTTTAAAAGGATAAATTTATTCTTTTATTCTACACCAATATACATTTTTTAAATTTAAAATTTAAAAATAATTGATTATTATCTAATTGAAAATTTAGAGAAATAATTACTAAGAAAACTCTGATAATCAAATCATAATTAAAAAATATTTATGAAAAAACATATGAAATTTATTATTTTTCTTTTATATTCATAGAAAATGAATATACAAAGACTCATAAAATAAAATAAAAACTAACTATTAAACTAATATTTCACTATTATGTGAGACAACAGAAAGTTTTCTTTTTTTCAAAAATAGAAGAAAACATATCAGAAATGAGAGTAAAAATAGTGAGATTGTGTCGGTTTTTTTTTTCAAAAAAAAAATTAAAATGCAAAATGCAAAATGAGAACAATAGAAAAAACAAAACAAAAATATTTATTATCTTTTATTTTACATTTTATTATTTATTAACATTAAATTTTATGTTTTATAAAAAATATACTTAATTTAATTTTCATCGTGTAGATGATTTAAAAATTTTAACAAACTTTAATTAATATGTAGCATCTAAAAGTTAAAAAAAAAAAAAAACAAAAAAACTAGGGTGGGGGCATGGCTCCCTCTGTCATGCTTAAGGTCCGTCACAGGTTGTTTGTCTTTATCTTGTGTGATGATTAATTATTCGATGTGATTAAATGAATTTGCAGGTTTAGAGGCACTAAGGAGTTATCAGGCAGAGTAGTGGAAGATCTCAAAAAACTTTAGTAGTGGTTAGTTTGTATAGAGTTTGTTGGTTTAGTTTGAATGTATAAATGACATATTTTTATAGTCATATTTTTGTAAGACTGTGTTAATATATTTTATATGGTAGATTGCTTGTTTTGAAGACTATAATGAAGTATTCTATTTTATTAGTTCTAAGATACTAAAATAGAATATATATATATATATATATATATATATATATATATATATATATATAAAAAATAAAAATAAACAATATAGTATAATTTTTTTAAAAAAATTACATGAATGATCGTAAAATAAATTTTAAGAAGATAAATGTGTTGTCACACGTATTTTTTTTTATTGTGAATTATCTTTTCTCAGAAAATTAAAAATTTAATCTTCTGTTTGTGGTTGCATTAGTATGTTGATGTGACAAACGATTGGCTGTGTTATACTTATATGTTTATTACATAAATCAACGACCAATTAGCATTATATAAATACTGTTTTGTAAGGTATACAAATAAAATGTACTTTAAAATGTAAATTTATGAGGAACTTTCCCTGAGGCAATAGTAAAAATTTCAAATTTTTGGGAAATTAAATCTAAGAAAAACTCTTTTCCAGGACCTAAACCAAAATTAGTTAATTTTATAAACTAAAATAAATTTGTAAAGATTTGATGGAAAAAATAAATTGTTGATGTAAAAATATTTATTTTCTAAGACCTAATTACATATACTAAACTTCATAGAAATATAAACTTTATCATTTTAATTAATCATAAAAAAATATAAAATGACAAAATATCTATATAAAAAAATGTTGTTTGGTTATATTGGTATAATAGAGGATATGGTAAAACGCCAGGGGATTAAGGTATTGTTCTTAGAGATGTCAAAATAAATATCAATTTATGAGCTAATCCTACTTACTACATGTACTGGTTCAAGTAAGATTGGATTGAAAATTTTTCATTTTTCTCAAAAGTGGTTTAAATTGAATTCGACTCACTTAATTCACGAATTCAAACCAGGTTGAAGGTAGGTTAACCCGCAACCCACCAAGAATAACACTATTAATTTTTTAAAAAAAGAAAATTATTATAATTATTTACTACTTCTAATTATAGATATTCACAATTTGATATTTTTAAATACTATAATGTTATTCAATAATATTTGAATAGTGTGAATATTTAATTTAGTTATTTGCCAAGTTATATACGTTTATTCATTAATCTTTAACTATTATTTATATTATAATATTTCGAGAATTAGGTGAACATTTTAATTTCACTATTATAAAAAATAAATCGAGTCAATTCACTTTCATTACAATACAATCAATATATAAAATAAATTGAAAAAAAAAATTGTTAGTGAACCAACTTACTAATCCACCAACCCGTGATAAATCAAGTTAGGTTGCAAAATTTTTGATTCACCAAAGTGAGTCAGATTAAGCTGACTCTTTTTTGCTCAACCGATAGTGAGTCAATCCGTGTGAGCCAAATTTATCCACTTTAACACTCCTTGTTCCTCTCATTACTGCTAAAGCAAATAAATTGTTTAAGGTCCCCACTCCAGCATACCCCTCCCTCGTTTAGCTCTATATTCAATAATTTTAACACACGAGGGTACCCCATTCTAGACGTGTAACATGCTAACATCTATTAATTATTATGTTTATTCGTGTGGTATTTTGACCATAGCGAGATTCTTATAAACCACTCTATACGGTACATTATCGTACGTATATCAGATACTAGATCACTATGTTTACATGAATTGTTTTATATAATCTTTGACTTAGTAATGATAAAAAAGTTTTATAAGATCATACTTACCATATAATAAACCGTAGAAATCAATAATTCCAACTCTTAGCAGACAAGAACATCATGAGGATGTTTGTTCATCAGGTGCTTAAAAATACCAAGCTATCTGTCTTTTCTCTAATAACTTCCTCTGCCATAGTTTTTCTCATATATGCAGATGGTGTTACCTACCATGATTGCGTACACTCTGCATCTAACACAGAAACTCCAGAGAAGTTGGAACTTCAAAATAACAGAACAACAAAAACAATAAGCCCAACACTTGTTCACATAAATTTCCGTTCCATTCAAGAAAAGAAGGATGAAGCTGAGAGGAAAAACCACTATACTCTAGTTGCCCCATTGAATGCTACAGAAGAAGAAAGAAAAGTTTGGTTTCGAGAACATCTGCATCACTTCAAGATCCTCAAGTCAAACAACTTGACCCAACAGTTTCATGCTCGAGTTTCGGTATTTTTCGGACGCGAATGCGAGGCCCAGTTTTTCATGACATGGATTTCACCTGCAAGTTTGTTTGGAGGGAGAGAATTACTGTCAATGGAAAGCATTTTCAAGAGCCACCCCAAGGCATGTCTGGTAATTCTATCGAGAACTCTGGACACCAGACATGGCTACAAGATCCTGAAACCACTGCATGATCGTGGGTTCAAAGTGCAAGCAATGGCCCCAGACTTTTCATTTTTGGTCAAGAGGACTCCAGCAGAAACATGGTTTCATGAGCTAAAGAAGGGTAAAAAGGATCCTGGTGAGATTTCCTTATCTCAGAATCTATCTAATCTGATAAGACTTGCAGTTCTCTACAAATATGGTGGTATCTACATAGATACAGATTTTATAATTATGAAACCCTTAAAAGGGTTAAGTAATTCTATTGGTGCACAGAGCACGAGTTTGGATTCTAAGCACTGGACCAGATTAAATAATGCAGTTCTGATTTTTGATATGAGACATCCACTTCTGCATAGATTCATCAGTGAATTTGCTCTGACTTTTGATGGAAACAAATGGGGTCATAACGGCCCCTATTTGGTTTCAAGAGTAATTAAGAGGCTGAGGAAAAGACGCGATTTCAACTTAACAATTTTGCCTCCTAAGGCCTTTTATCCAGTAGACTGGAACAAGATAACTGGGTTCTTTACAAAACCAAAAACTCAGAGCGAATCAAGATGGGTAGAAGCCAAACTGCTTCAGCTCAGTGGGAAAAAGACTTACGGGATTCATCTATGGAACAAACGTAGTAGCAGATTGACAATTGAAGAAGGAAGCGTCATTGATAGACTTGTATCAAATTATTGTGTCATTTGCAACCATAAATAATACCTTTCTTAGGTACACAATTATTGACATGAAAAAGGCGGAGATTTCGTCAATAATGGAAGCCATGTTAACCTGTTAAAGAGCAAGACTATCAAGTGAAGAAACTTCTGTGTACCTATTTTTCATTCATTTTTCCTTCTGTACAGAAAACATTAATCAGCTAATAAAGGAACTGCATTCCAGTCTTCCATGATATTGATTCTCTACCTTTATCTTCCAATGAAAACAGCCTACAGTCCAAATACTAACTGCAATTTAACTTTTTTTTATAACAGACTTCAACCACAATATTGCAATTTAAAAACCACACAACAGTCTAAACCTTAGATAGCATTTCTCTGAATATAAATTTTCAACATGTTATACTAAATAAATTCTGACAATCTACTGAAATATTTTTTCTAGTCAATTTGGCTAACTGTTATTTTAACAATGTAAATGCTAAAATTTCCAGCCATACATGTCTGCCCTTTAAGGCTAACCCATTTTCTTTATCAGTTCTTGACAAACGAGTGGGTTGAATCTGCTTGATAACAGCCCAAGGATCCGGAATTCATGTTCTGAATCATTGTCCCACGGATATATGGGATTAATTATTATAGTTGAGCCGGTATAACACTGAATAGTTTGCCAAGCTAGTATGCTCCATGTCAATTAATCTCATACGCGATGTGTTTTCTCTTTAACTCAATAGAAACAAACTTTTGATTCCATACACTGAGGAGAATGATTCAAAAGAAGCAGATAAAGATAACAAGGAAGAAGACATATACAAGTACCTTCTGGTGCTTTATAGTCTGCATGATCCGTTCCTTTGATCTTCAGAAGTAACAAACCATTGGATTTCATACGACATGTCCAAAGTTCCATGTATAACGAAAATAAAAAGGTTTCCTTAACCCTTTAACTTTTAAGAATATCTAGCACAACGGATAAAGTAAGACGAGCAACACCACTAAAACCAATGAAGATGAATGTGCCTTTCTTTTGAAGCTAATATACAAAAACACTATCAATCACATGCCCTGAGTTGACCAAAACCAATGTGCATTCTTGTGGCAAAGCTGAATCTAGTAAAACACAACCTTTCCCGTGTTTATAGACACGCTAGTGCTTCCCTTTTCCCATCTCTAATTCTGCTAACATCTAATACTTTTCTTTAACGTTGGCAGAAACCATTGCTTAGTCATCAATGAGAGGATATAACCAGTCCAGAGAAGCACAAATCCTAAGAGAAAAAGCACCGTTTATTTTTATTTTTTAAAATAACTATTTACAAGTCTTTCCAATCTCCATGTCCAAAACTCTAGATCAAGGCCATTCATAAATAGTGCAGAAAAACGAGAGAAATATAAGAGTTGCCTCAGTCAAAGGATATGAATACAAAAACTGATGTAACATTACCCAAATCCAAATTGTGTATGTCACAATGGAATCATATATCAACAACTAAACCATGAAAGACCAAAAAATTACAATTCACCAATAAAATCAGCCAGAAAAGAGGGACTCGTCAATTTCAATCTTCACCACCTCATTATCTTCGAACCTGTCTTTCTTGGACGGTGCCGGTGGTGCATAAATCCTCGGTGGCCCTCTACCCTTCTTCTTGTCCTTTGGCCTCGCCTAATAATCAGCTCCCAATCCCATTCACAATATTAGAACCGCCAAAAGCTTAACATTAAAACTAAAAGAGAAATTGACGAAAAGAGGAAAAGGGAGCAGAAGATTACATTCCCAAAGGAATGGGCGAAGCGCTTTCCCTTTGCAGTTTTCCTGTCTCCTCTGCCACAGTACACTGGGAGATAACAAAAGACATAAATTAGGAAATGGGGTGTTAGAATTCGTCAATAGTAATGAAAAGTGGTTGAAAAAACGGATTTAGTGTTGCAGAAAGTACCAGAAGGGGTTGGGGAGAGCGTGGAGGTTGCAGAGGCTGAGAGGGAAGGGAAGGGAGTGGAGAGTGGTGAGAAGAGAGTTTGGGAGTGAGAGAAGGAAAGGTGAGAGGTGGAAGTGTGCAATTGAGTGGAGAGTGGAGGAGGTGATGCTAGGAGTAGTGACGCCATGGCTGAGGATAACTGAAGGGATAAGGTTAGACGAGGAGGAAAATGGTGCACTGTAAGAGGGTAGCTTGTATAGCGTAATCGGAAGTAGTTTTGTTAAAAATGAAAGTGGGAATATGATAAAAACAAGGGTAAAATCGATGGAGAGATATGGTAATTTAAAATTGCAAAAACTAGGTTTTTCTTACTGTGGACACTGGTATTATGGTATATACACAAAAGAATAAGAATAGGTGATTTTAATAGTTTATGAAATGGTTATCGGATGAAAACATTCCGGAAATAATTGAGCGACTGATTGAACCGATTTATATTAATTGGGAAATTCTCTTGTTCTTGAAAATGAAATCAAAGTATGACAAACAAATTTGGATAGATGGGGTTATTTTTCCCTTCTGCCTCTCTCTGCAAAAAACCTGTTACAATGGATAGCAAGATTCTCAAATACAATGCACATCAATAACCTGATCGCATCCGCATTAATACAGTAGGAGGAGACCTATTGGCTTAAGAGTGTCTTTTTCATTTGAAGGGAATTGCGCGTAAACCATCGGTTGATTTGGATGACATTGTGAATTCACAATTTCAGAGGAGATGAGTATATCCACTGCCGCATTTATGTGATTTTAAGAAAGGATAATGATTTTTTACTATTTTTTTTTGTAATTCACTTTTAATTTATTATTTCAATTATTTTTAATCAACATATTACATTATTATAATAAATAAAAAAATTAAAATAAATAATTATAAGATGATTTAAATAATGAGTTAAAAGGGAATCTTGTTATTATTCTTTCATAAGTAACCATACATCATTTATAATAATTTCAAAAACACCTTATTTTTGTTTTTAGTGCGTCAGTCTCCATGCCATGAAAAACTGCACAGCGAGCTCAATGAAATTCCAGCACGCCAATAACTGTCAAAATTTTATTTTAATTTTATTTTAATTTTATTTTAATATTTACTTTTAAAGTAAAGGTTGAATATGTTTTTAGTCTCACAATTTTTACTGAAAATTAAAATTACTTTCTTAAAAATTTTGGTCCAATTTAGTACTAAATTACTAAATTTTAGAATTACATGAATTCAATCTTTTCAACCAAATTTTGTTAAGTTTATTTAATGTTTCAAACGCATTTCATGATAGTATTTGAATTATTTACACAATTTCACATAATTTTGCTTCAATGTTAACTAAAAAAGTATTATGAAACATATTTAAAAAATCAAATAAACTTAACAAGACTTTGTTAAAATGACAAAATTCACACAATTATAAAATTGTAAACTAAATTAAATCAAAGTTTTGAAAATGACTAATTACAATTTTTAATAAGGGAAAAAAGCATATTAAAACTTTAAATTAATATATTAAAAAAATTTAATACCAATATAACACATTAATTTTTAATTTAAAAACTAATAATCAATATCTTCTTTTAAATTAATTTTAATCAAATAATTCTTTATTTTATATTATTTTTAACCAAAAATAAAATGTGTAATCTTTTAATTTTATCTATCTATTATGATATTCTTGTTGTTACATCTGTAACACCCCATTTAATTAAGCATGTGAAATTAAAGGAATGTCACAGTAAAGATAACATAAAAACGCGATCAGGGATCAACTCCATACAATCCATGGCATACCACGATGCCTAAAGGAACTAGAGGAAAAGAAAAAAAAACCAGAGTGCATAAACTACGGATGAACAGATACATGGGTCGCAACCCTAAATGAACTCATACAAGGATAACAACCAGTCCACACACGGACTATGCAGCAGAATCTCCGCTCCCTTGTTGACTCCTGGAACCTCGCCCATCTGCTCCCATCAATTTAATTGATGATCATCGCAAGAAAGAAGTACCACATACAAGACAATCACACAACAAACAGGGTAAGCTAGAGCCAACACATAATTATCATACAGTCAAATATATTTTCATCATTTCACATCCATATAACAACCAAACAGGTCATGACTCTTCATTCGATACACTACGACTCGACTCGACTCATCCGGATACGTATAACTTGGTCGAATTCAGCGGATGCTTGCACTTGTGGTGGATACCTCTGCTCGACCCTGAGCTGCTCGATCCTGAGCTATGTGTTAAAAGTGTTACGATGAATCAAATCTCCCTCACCACAAGGTTAGTCCTTAATGAATTTCAGGCCTCCTGCTACTCTCACCACAGGAGTCAGTCCGCTCTAAGTGAGACTAACTGACCCCTTAGAGTGTCAGGATGCAGTCCTTACCTTGAATCCTTACCTAGTTATACAGATGGGGCACCACCATGGACACCCACTAACAGGGGCCATGGAATTACGTCCCGACCACTAAAGCGTAGCCCCGAAGGTCTCACCTAGAGACCCCAAGGAGTTACACGCTGACACGGACCAACATTCATAAAACAGCAGTAGGAGAACATCAAGGATCATGTTTATAATTCCATACCCTTCCCTGAGATTTATTCCTCATACCCATCACATTTTGAATCCATACATCTGATCATCACTATCCCATGAGTCTAGGGTCTCACCCCATGCCAATACCATGTTCCTTTAGTTCCAAACCACTCATTCATTCCACATGCCAAGTCCATACCAAACCCGTCACACGCAATTCACAAATCATGCCAAGCCTACATATCATTCCATCATATACATGTTTCTCATCATACCATTCATTTCCAAACCAGTATTAATCGTCCAAGAACAACCAAGCATTCAAACAGCACAAGGTCTCGCCCAGCCCCTCGCTCAGGGCTAGAGGGTCTCGCTCAGGCGAGACGTGCTCGCTCAGGCGAGTCCCTCTTCGCCTAGGCGAGGGCTCAAGAAAGGGGCAGGAGCACACGCGGGATCTCGCTTAGGCGAGACCCTTCTCGCCTGGGCGAGATGCTCGCTCGCTCAAAAACCACAGTGGGTCGCCTGGGCGACCATTCGTGGAGAAGAGGCTTAGGCGAGCCTCTGTTAATCTCGCCTAGGCGAGACTAGCTC